>Ga0208623_100100_pt1 | contig 128255 bp, 112 predicted proteins | sample HotLakConsUCCL28_FD_184737 | JGI IMG/M metagenome (GOLD analysis project Ga0208623, IMG submission 184737) | Hypersaline microbial mat communities from Hot Lake, Washington, USA - Hot Lake Consortium UCC-L28 (SPAdes) (version 2) ...
CTAGGGAGCCTCTGAATAACTCTGTGCGGAGCGCGTTTCAGTCGGAAAAGCCGCAGATCGTGTGGTGCGACCCGAGTGACAGTAGCCGTCGCTACGGCCGAGGGGCGCAACGCTCGAGATGCGGCTTTTCCGGCGAAACCCTGATGGGACGGGCCTTTCCGGGCGACCCGCTACGTTTCGGCTCGCTCATTTGGAACAACCAAACCACGCTCGCCGAAGCCACAGCCGGTCATCCCGGAAAGACTCCGTCGCGCCCGCACAGAGTTTTTCAGAGGCTCCCTAGTGGGCCACGCGGCAAATCAGGTAACACTCAGCCGTCGCACAAGCGTCGTGGGCAAGACGCGCGAGAGCCGGACTGGCCTTAGCCAATTCAAGCGAGTGCAACACGGGCAACGGCTACGCTCGCTAGGCTTCATTCGCTTCGCGAATACCGCCAAGCGGCTTCGCCTGCCCTGCCCACGGCGCTTGTGCGACGGCTGAGTGTTACCTGATTTACCGCGTGGCCCACTAGCCCATTTGATACGTTTCGGGCGTCCGCCATGGAGCGCCTCGCTGCGAAAGCACGAAGCTCATTGGCGAAACCCAATGCCAGGCTACTCGGCGAGTGGCTGAATTTCCCAACAACGGTGGTAGCGGAGTTTGTCGCGCTTGCCCCGCGTCCGAAACTCTGCTAGCGTCTGCAGGTTGGCGTATTGTTCATGACATAGGGAGTATGGAGTAATATGGCAGCACCCTATCAGAGCTTCAGGGTCCTATTGCTCTGGTTCAGCATGATTTGCTCAATAGCCGTGGCGTCCACGGCGTTTGGAAACGAGGGTTGTGCTGACGTCTCTTTCTTTTCGCCAGACGTCGACTACGGCACCGATATTCAACCCATACTGAACCAGCATTGTGTGCAGTGTCACCAGCCGGGAGGAATTGGCTATAGCGCTACCCGGCTGGATCTCAGGCCTGGATTGTCATGGGCACATCTCGTCAGAGTCCCAAGTCAACAGGACCCTTCCAGGTTATTGGTAAAACCGGCTTTTTCCGCTGGAAACAGTTTGCTTTACAACAAGGTAAACTGCGACAAGCCTATTGTAGGCATGCGCATGCCCCTTGACGGATCCCCTCTGTCGATAGAGGATCAAATCCGCTTCTTGTTCTGGATCTTTGAGGGTGCCAGCCCCTCGGGCGCACCCACCGGTCTGCCGGTCAACAAGGGTCTCACCGGCTCCTGGTTCAATCCCGCCACGCCTGGACAGGGCTTTTCCTTGGAAATTGTCTGGCCAACGAGCGAAGAGGAGACCGGGCTTTTGATCCTTTACTGGTTCACCTTTCACTCGGCGCCTGAATTGGGGACACGATGGCTCTTTGTCGATGGCAGCTTTGAACCCGGGCAGTCTGTCATGGACTTGACTGTTCACGAAAGCCAGGGAGGACGCTTCGACGCTGCGAATCCAGCCGCAGAGCTGGTGCCGGTCGGCTCCGCCGAATTGAGGATCATGAGCTGCCGACGCGCTCGCTTCGAGTATCTGATCAATGAGGATGGTGAATCTGATTCCCCGATCTTCGGAGACATCATGCTGGAGCGTTTGAGCCCTGTAGATCCCACTTGCCTGGAGATGGAAACTGCTTTCGTTGCAGAACAATCCTGATACCGGAATCGGACCCGAGACACCGCTCCCACGGGATCCGTTCTCTGCGCTTACACATCAGTCGGGATAGCGCTGTTCGATCGCCCGGCAGGAGCCCGAGGTCACTTCTTCGAGCCCATCCAGAGCGACATCATCGAGGCGGCGAATGTACAGGCAGGCCTTGCCCGTACGATGGCGGCCGAGCTGATCGAGAAGAGCCTGCTCGCCGTCGAAGCTCGCCATCAGGTAAACGCTGATCTCGCGGGCCCTTGATCAACCCGCTTCCTCGAACGCCTCCCGCGGCCAGGCGAGCAGTTCGTCGTCGATCTGATCAGCCTCGGTCAGGCGGACGCGGTGAGTGCACATCGCGCCGAACGGACCGGAGGTTTCGAGGCGCTCGCCGTGGGGCTTGTCGTCGAACTTCAGGCCCAGGTCGAGGCGCGTCTTCTCCTTCAGATTCTGTTCCATGACTCCACTCCGTGACTTTTCCCGAGATCGAGAATAGCCCCGGTTCCGGATCGGACGCCGCACGGTCGATCGCTTGCATAAGAGCCTCGGCGCATCCATCTGCTCGAGTCATGGACACCTCCGCCGAAGCGTCTCCGGGCCCGCTGGCTCAACTGCTGAATCTCGCAAGCTACGGTCGTCGCGCGCTCGCGCTGGTCTGGGCAACCAGCCGGTGGCTGACCTTCGTTCTCGCGGCGCTCACCCTCGTGGCCGGTCTGCTCCCGGCCAGCATCGCCTGGGTCGGCAAACTGCTGGTCGACAGCGTGGTGCTGGCCATCGAGATCGGCGAGATGAACGACGAGATCTGGCTCTGGCTCGGTCTGGAAGCCGTCCTCGTCGCGGCGATGGCGGCCAGCCAGACGGCGCTCAATATCGCCAACAGCCTGCTTCGCGCCCAGCTCGGCCAGCGCGTCAACCTGATGATTCTGGAAAAGGCCCAGACCCTCGAACTCGCCCAGCTCGAGGATGCCGAATTCTACGATCGTCTCACGCGCGCCCGGCGCGAAGCCTCATCGCGGCCGCTCGCTCTGGTCCAGAAGACCTTCGGCGTGATCCAGAACGGCATCGCCATCGTGAGCTTCAGCGGGCTGCTGCTGGCATTTTCGCCCTGGGCCGTGCTGCTGCTGGTGATCGCCGGCCTGCCGGCGTTCTTCGTCGAGGCGAAATTCGCCGGTCAGGCGTTCCGGCTGTTTCGCTGGCGCTCACCGGAGACGCGCGAAATGATGTATCTCGAATCGGTCCTGGCGCGCGAGGACTACACCAAGGAGGTCAAGCTCTATGATCTGGCCCCGACCCTCATGGACCGGTATCGCGCGATCTTCCGCAAGCTGTTCAAGGAAGATCGGGCGCTGACCATCCGGCGTGGCTGGTGGGCGTTCGGACTCGGCCTGCTGGGCACCGCATCGCTGTACGCGGCTTTTGCCTGGGTCGTGCTCGCGACGGTGGCCGGTCAGCTCTCACTCGGCGAAATGACGATGTACATGATGGTGTTCAAGCAGGGCCAGTCCGCGGTCAGCGCCAGCCTGACCTCGATCAACGGCATGTACGAAGATCACCTCTACCTGTCCAGCCTGTACGAATTCCTCGAACTGCCGACCTCTCAGCGACAAGGCCGGGCCACCGAAGGCCAGCGCCCCGGATCCGGCCTGATCATCCGGAACCTGGATTTCACCTATCCCGGTACGAACCGTCCGGCATTGAGCGGCATCGATCTCGAACTCGAGCCCGGGAGCAGCCTCGCGCTGGTCGGAGAGAACGGCTCGGGCAAGACCACGCTGACCAAGCTGATCGCGGGGCTCTACGAGATCGACCAGGGCGACATCCTGTTCGACGGGACCTCGCTCAGGGACTGGGACCGGCGGGCCCTGCAGGACCGCATCGGGGTCATCTTCCAGGACTTCGCCCGCTACCAGTGGCTGGTCGGGCACAACATCGGCGCGGGCGATATCCGCAGCTTCGACGACCCCGAGCAGTGGAAAGCCGCGGCCGACAAGGGCCTGGCCGACGCCTTCATCCGCGATCTACCGTCCGGCTATGAAACCCAGCTCGGGCGCTGGTTCAAGGACGGACGCGAGCTGTCCGGCGGGCAATGGCAGAAGATCGCGCTGGCCCGGGCCTTCATGCGCCGGCGCGCCGACATCCTGATTCTCGATGAACCGACCGCCGCCATGGACGCCAAGGCCGAGGCAGAGGTCTTCGAGCACCTGCAGGCCACCGCAACGGACCAGATCCTGATCCTGATCTCGCACCGCTTCTCGACCGTGCGCCGCGCCGATCGGATCGCCGTCATGGACCAGGGCCGGATCATCGAACTCGGTACACACGAAGAATTGATGGCGCTCAACGGCCGCTACGCCCAGCTCTTCACCCTCCAGGCCGAGGCCTATCAGTAAGCGGATGATCGGGAACCAAGGTCTTTAAATCGCAAAGCAGCGAAGCAGCAAAGAAAACATATGCTTTCAACAAGTTTTTCCGCTTTGCTGCTTCGCTGCTTCGCGATTCAAAGGTTTTCTTGCCAGCCATCAAGCACCAAAGCTTGATCGAATCTCGTCGATGACGGCAGGATCCTCTATCGTCGAGGGTAGCTCGGGCGATTTTCCATTGACGATGTCGCGCAGCGTGCGGCGCAGGATCTTTCCGGAGCGGGTCTTGGGCAGGCGCGCGACGACATGCACCTGTCGAAAGCAGGCGACCGCGCCAACCGTTGCTCTGACCCGGGCGACCAGCGCCTCGCAGACCTCGTCGGGCTCGCTGGAACAACCATCCTTCAGCACCACCAACCCGAACGGGAGCTGACCCTTGAGCTCGTCGTCGATGCCGAAGACCGCGCACTCGGCGACATCGGGATGGGAGGCGACGATCTCTTCGAGCTCACCGGTGGACAGTCGGTGTCCCGCCACGTTGATCACATCGTCCATGCGGCCCATGATGAAGACCTGTCCCTCTTCATCGATACAGCCTCCGTCACCGCTCAGGTAATAACCCGGAAAAGCGCTGGCATAAGAGGCCCGGTAACGCTCGGCGTCGTTCCAGAGACCCAGCAGACAACCCGGCGGCAGGGGCTCCCGGACACAGACGGCACCCTGTTGCAGCGGGCCGCAGCGCTTGCCTTCCGGGTCCAGAATCTCGATTCGGAAACCCGGCGTGGGCCTGCCCGCTGAACCGACCACTTCTTCGGCGGGCTCCAGCCCGACCGGATTGCAGGCGATTGCCCAACCGGTTTCGGTCTGCCACCAGTGATCGAGGACCGGCAGCCGGGTCTTGCCCCTGAGCCAGTCATGCGTACTGGGATCCAGCCGCTCTCCGGCCAGGAACAGGCGCTTCAGAGAGGACAGATCGTATTGCGCGACCAGTGCGCCATCCGGGTCTTCCTTGCGAACCGCCCGAAACGCCGTCGGGGCGGTGAACATCGCGTTGACCCGATGCTCGGCGATGACCCGCCAGAACGCGCCCGCGTCGGGCGTACGCACCGGCTTGCCTTCATAGACGATCGTCGTGCAGCCGAAGATCAGCGGGGCATAGACAATGTAGGAGTGACCGACCACCCATCCAATGTCGGACGCCGCCCAGAACACCTCGCCGGGTTGCATACCGTAGACGGCCTCCATGCTGTAGTGCATGGCTACGGCGTGGCCGCCATGATCGCGGACCACACCCTTCGGCTTGCCGGTCGTTCCTGATGTGTAGAGCACGTAGAGGGGATGGTTGCCCTTGACCGGAACGGCATCGATCGGATCGGCCGCAGACAGCAATCCATGCCAGTCATGATCGAAGCCTTCCCGAAGCTCGGCCTGGGCCTGCGGCCGCTTGAGGATGACGCAAGCCTCCGGCGCATGATCGGCCTGCTCGAGCGCCGCATCCAGCAGCGGCTTGTATTCGATGACCCGGGAAACCTCGATCCCGCAGCTGGCCGACAAGACGACCTTTGGCTGCGCATCGTCGATCCGGACCGCCAGTTCGTGCGGCGCGAACCCACCGAAGACAACGGAGTGAATCGCGCCCAGGCGCGCACAGGCCAGCATGCCGATGACCGCTTCGGGCACCATCGGCATGTAGATCACGACGCGATCACCCATCCCGACGCCAAGCGCGGAGAGAGCGCCGGCGAAGCGGGCGACCTCATCGGTCAATTCTGCAAAGCTCAGGATCGGCTTCGCTCCGGTGACCGGGGAATCATGGATCAGGGCCGGCTGATCCCCGCGACCGGTCGCGACCTGCGCGTCCAGCGCGAGCCAGGCGGTATTGAGCTCGCCGTCGGCAAACCACTGCTGGCCGCCCTGTTCCGCCGGTTCATGGCCGATCGACGGAGAACGAAACCACTGGATCCGAGCGGCCTCCTCGAGCCAGAATCCGTTCGGATCAGCCGCGGCGCGGTCGAAATGCGCGGCGTAGCGCGAGTTGGACATCAGTCAGCCTTCCCATGTGTCCATGTGGAAGACGTTGAGCTTGTTGCCGTCGGGGTCGCGGAAGTAGCCGGCGTAGAAGCCGGGGATACCATCTCTCGGGCCCGGCTTGCCTTCGTCGCTGGCACCCAGTTCGATAGCCCTGGCGTAGACGCGATCGACCTGCCCGGGACTGTCGGCCTGCAGCGCAACCATCACCCCGTTGCCGACCGTCGCCGGCTGCCCGTCGTAAGGCACCGTCAGGGACAGTCCGGGCTGATCGACCCCGGTTGTCCAGGCAACGAAGTTGTCCGGATGCTCCATCATCCGCTTCGCGCCGAGTTCGGCCAGCAGCGTGTCGTAAAACCTGGCGCCCCGCGCCAGATCGTTGGTTCCCAGAGTGATGTAGCCAATCATTGGATTCTCCCGTTCATCGAAATCACTGGTCTTTTGAAGATGATACTCGGGATATCGCTCTGAGACCGACCGTGACTTGTTGCCCTGTAACCTTGAGCGAGCCGGTGCGTATAGTCGGGTATGAAGCGGCGATTCGAACGACTGGTCGACGAACATGCCCCGCGGCTGCTGCAGCTTGCGCGCTTCTTGTTGCGCTCGAATGCGGAAGCCGAAGACGTCGTTCAGGACACCCTGATCAAGCTCTGGCATCACCTTCGCGAAATCGAACGCGGCGGCGAGCGGGCCTGGCTGGTGACCTGCACCCGCAACGCCTGTCTCGACCGGCTGCGTCGGGACCAGCGCCAGAACGGTCTGCGACAGCAGGCCTTCGCGGTGGAACGTCATCTGGACCAGCACATCGATCGCGACGACCCCGGAGCTGTCAATCAGCGTCAGGAGCGCAATCAGGCTCTTCATCGAGCAATCGCTGACCTGCCCGAACCGGCGCGCTCGCTGATCGTGCTGCGCGACATTCAGGACATCGACGTCGCCACGGTCGCCGCCACCCTTTCGCTGACCGAAAACCAGGTCAAGGTCTACACCTTTCGCGCCCGGCGAGCACTGCGCCGACAACTCGAGGAGACACGTCATGAACAAGTCGCCTGATCCGAAGTCCGCTGATCGGCCGCGGCCGGATGCGTTCGACGAGCAGGCCTTCGCCGATCTGGCCGCCGAATCGCGCATCCAGTCCAACGAGCGTCTGACCGCTCATAGCGAACTGCTGGCCGACCGGACCCTGCGCGACGAACTGGCCGGTCTCGACCCGCCCGCGTTACCGAGCGCCCTGCGAGCCCGGGTGCTGAACCACAGCAGCCGACGTCGAGCACCGGCGGGCTGGATGGCGCTGGCCGCCGCGGTCGTGCTCAGCGTGGTGCTTGTCATCGCGCTCGATCGCGAGCCCTCCGCTCCGAACGGAGGACCCAACGGGATTGCCGCCAGCGACTGGATGCAACTCGAGATCGCGCTGAACACCCTTGATGCCAGCGGACGGCGCATGGCCCAGGTCACCGGGCAGGAGGTCATCCCGCACCTGCCGCGATCGTCCAGGCGGGTATACATCCGCCTGCCCGGAATTCCCACCCTCGAACGGCTGCTGCAGCGCTTCGAGCCGACCCTGCAACCCGAACGATGAATCCGCAACCCCTGACACGGAGAATTTCGATGAAAACACTGATCAAGACCTTCCTTCTTTCGATCGCGCTGTTCGCGACGAGCCTGGCCGCGCAGGGCCCGAGCACCGGGCAATTCGACCTGTCCGGCCTTGGCGGTGATCTGAGCCCGAAAGTCAACATCAACTTCGGACCGGCGATGATGTCCGGCTTCGCCGAATCCATGGCCAAGTCCAACCCGGACCTGTCCAGCATCCTGGGTGGCGTTGCCGGCCTGCGCCTGATGGTGTTCGAAGACGTGGCCACCGCCGGCCTCGAACCCGGCATCAACGACGCCATCGCCGAGCTGCTGGATTCGGGCTGGAGCCAGGCGGTCCAGATCCGGGACGATGACACGCTGATCGACCTGTTCCTGGCCGAAACCCCGGACTACGTCAAGGGCATGGTGCTGCTGCTGCGCGACGACGGCGACACGCTGATCCTGGCCAACGTCCACGGCGACCTCGACCCGGCCACTGTCGGTCGCCTGGTCAGCAGCGGCAATGCTTTCAACGGCTGGAACTTCGACTTCTCCGACGGCGAAATGTCGGTCGACACCGACGGTTGAGTTCGCATTTCTCGATTCTTACAGACTGCTGCAGCGTCCCTGGGCGTCGCAGCAGTCTTCTTCCGGGAGCCGGAACAAATCCGGCAGCCGCACCCTGACGTCGAGCCAGAGGCACAGAGGCATTGCAGGGCAAGCATGTTTCTCACACGAAAACTCCGACTGACTGGTGTGAGCGTCGACACGCACGACGACGGCTGCCTTGTCAGGCATAGTCGAAGGTATTAGTAAAGTTAAGGATTCTTTACCTCCTTTAATCAAGACATGCCGCAAGTTGCCAAGATCAGCGGCAAGGGACAGGTCACCGTTCCGGTGTCTATCCGCCGATTACTCGGTGCCGAACCCGGCGACCGATTGATCTGGGAAATCACCGAAGATGGCAGCGTTGTCGTGCGCCGGGAACGCGAGATCGACGTCGACTACCTTAGCGCAATCGCGAGGACTCTGTCTGAATGGGATAGCAAGGAAGACGACCGGACCTTCCGTTAGCTTTGAACCCTACTCCATCGTCAAGGTCCCCCTTTCCTTTCACTGATCGGCAAAGCTATTAACCCGGCAACCATTCAGATCGCATTCAGGGCATCAGGAATGGCGCGAATCAAGGCGTCGCTCGCCGGCAAGAGTGGTCCGCAAGGCATAAGCGAGAACGCTTAAGTCGGGCCATTCCTGGTGCCCCTGACTGGTTGAATCCAAATGACAGGCCGCGCTGTGCCTGCCGATGGACGGCGTTAGCGAAACTTGCTGCAGAACCACTCAGCGGCGTTCCAGCGCAGGCGGGAGCGAAAGGGCGACTTGCCCATCGGGCATGAAGCCCTGTAGCGGAGCCGTTGCGCGTGCCTTGCCCTTGCCAGGCGCAGCGCGGCTGAATGCGATCTGAATGGTTGCCGGGTTAATAGAAGCGACGTCCTGCGCTGGTGCTTTCGAGCATGGAATTCGGCAAGCAGAGCGGACACAGCCTGATGGTCATGGTGACCTCAGCTCGCCACTCCGAATGGCCGCTGGATGTTCGAATCAAAGATCGATCCGCCGCCGGCCTGCACGCCGATTGCGTCGTCCGGATGAAGCTGTTCACGCTGGATCACCGGCTTGTACCGGGTCAGTTGGGGAGGCTCTCGGAGTCCGATCGAGACTCCGTCGAGTCAGCAATCAGGCAACTTCTACCCGCCTTGAAATAGCGCACCGACTGGGAATCGGCCGGATTAGGTCTGCCGGCTCGCCAGTGCCTATTCACCTGCTCTCTACGTTCACGCAAGAGTCTGAGCCGATATGGGAGAGCCAGTTTTCTGATCTCAGTCGACCGGCCAGGCCGCGCCGTCGGCCATGCGCCGGGCGCCGCAACCGGGGCAAAAGCCGCGGCGGTATGATGGATGTCCTGCTTTTGCTGCTCCGCTTGTTCGTGCGGAGGCGGCGCGCGGCATCGACCAGCACCGCACGCATCTGCAGCGCAGCAAGCGCGTAGAAATGACTGCGGGACTGCCATTCGGTCTCCGACCCCGGCATCCGCGCCACCGCCTCGTGAACCAGGGCCGTCGCGTTGAGCGTGGCACTCGCACCGGCGTCGCGCACGCGTTGCCTGGCCATGCGCTTGAGCGTGTGGTAGACATAGGCGTCGAGCTGTGACCGAGCCGCCTCGTCGCCGACACGCCAGGCCCGCAGCAGTTCGGTCATCGCTTCGGACATGGACTCCACTTCGGTGCTGGAAGCCCAAGATTCTATCGCTTTGCCTCGGCCTGGGCAGGCAGGTCATGCTGTGGGTGTTCAAGGGGAGGTGCCGGGGGCGCACAAGGCAAGGGCGAGAGGGCAAATCCGAAGCCGGGCGGAATGCAGGCTGGACTCACACACCAGGGGCTGGCTCAGGCTTGGCCGCTGTACTGGGGCCGTTGCACTGGGTGTCCAAGTGCGCTGCAACCGTATCCAGATACTGTCCCTTATCCACGGTACCAGGGATATCGAGAGCATCGAGCGCAAGCCGTGGGATCTGGACCGATACCTGAACGCCCAACAGTGCCGGGCTTTCTCACTCAGCAGTCAACTAGTGGCTGTCCTGCAAAATACGCGCATATTTTTCGCCGCTCCAGCGACCTGCAGGCCGTCAGCTTCGCCGAGCTCTACCACTTCCTCGAACCCGGCCAGCCGTTGGACAGCAGCGCGACCGATTCGCGCCTCGGTCGGCTGTGGCAGCAATCAAACAGCCAAAGCTGGAATCAGTCAATGGAGCGTTGAACCGCTTAACCGGCTCGATCGCATGCCACACGGGCATCTTCTCATGTGCCCCAACCGCTTTTTGCTCTGCCAACGCAAACCACCCTTTCGCTTGGCAAATGCTCTGAACGTAAATCTGTTGACAAGGGCGCGATGATCCTGTAGCGTCAATATCGGGGTATAGGCTTTGGACTGTGGGATGAAAAATGTTGCAAACGTCGTACAATTGCCCGCTTGGGTTCTTTCATCGTTAATACTGGGTTTGTCGATATCACACGGCTTTGCCAGCGGTCCCGGCGTCGAAGTCGTGGAACCCATTGAGATTCTAAGTTGGACAAGCGATTTTCCCGTTGAGAAGGCCGTATCGGTTGGCATACGTAACCGCCATTCGCGGCGGATAGCGCGCGTGAGTTTCGATCCCGAAAGCTTGTGGATAGCTGCTCCACGGCCAGACGGGACACTCACCACCTCTGTAGAAACCAGGCTCACCTATCCGAGAGTCTTTGGAGATGTGGTGATTGAACCGTTTCCGGATGAGCGGTATGTTGTTTCTGGCCGCTATGTTGAGCAATGGACTGATGGCTCGATGACTTGGGTCGGAACGATCAACGATTATGAGCATGCCGAATTTATCGTTGCAGAAACAGAGGACTCTTACTTCGGCATCCTGCGGATTGGCCCAATCGTTTATGAGCTGCGCGCTGGCAGCGATGGCCACGCCTACATCCACGAGCCGGATCTATCAGCGTACGGCATTGCCAGTGCCTGCAAGGGAGGGCTGACTGCTGAGGATGCTCCGGGCAGAATCCGTTCCCTTGATGGCGGAATGGATCGACCCACCGATGCGGCACCTTTGAGCAGCGGCTCTACTTCGGTGATTGATATATTGCTGCTCTACTCTAACGCGGCCGCGAGCAATTACGATATAGAAGCCTTGGCCAACACATCAATCGCTTCCCTGAATACGTCGTTTGATCCGGGCGGCATCAATGCTGTGGCCAGGATCGTCCATTACAGCTTGGTCAGTAGCTACACCGAAGCCACTTCCATCAACGACGATCCTGAGCTCAAAAATATGTTGCAACAGATGCGTTGGGGCTCAGGGGCTTTTCCAAATGTTCCCGCCCTGCGCAACACGCACAGCGCAGACCTAGTGATGATGCTTTGGGACGGATCCAAAGCGGGCAATGCATGCGGAGCTGGCTATATCCCATCTAGTTTCGGCGGTGCCGAACATCGCTTCGCGGCTAGTACTGGTGACTCTTGCATCGCAATGTTTAATAATTTCACCCACGAAATCGGGCACAACCTGGGGGCCAATCATGACTATCCCCATGTGTTATCAGCTTATAGCTATAGCTTCGGTCGCTCCTTCGCCGGTGATTCATCGACCCCGGAATTTCGCACGATAATGGGCACGGAACATGGCTGTGACATTAATGGGTGCGATCGACTGAACCGATGGTCTGACCCTGGCGCTTCCTATTTTTCCGAAAATCTGGGGGTCGTTGGCCAGTCTGATAACGTGTCTTCCCACAACTTGATGCGTTCCGTCGTCGCCAACTACCGCACGCCGTCCGGAAGCATTCCGGGGGCCATGGGCACGGTCACGGTGACTCGCGGCTACTGCTTCAGCGACAATTGGATCGATTGGAGTCCGCCGTCCGGAGTGGTTGGATGGTATGAAGTACAGATCGACGATAACGGCAGCTTTTCCAGCCCCTCCACTTTCTATCGTGGGGTGCAAAATTCACTCCATCTCCCAGTGTATTCGACCACCTGGGTCAGGGCGCGCGCCTGCAATAGCCTGGGGTGCAACAATTGGCAAAATGGCAGTACTACTGCCACCTATACTTCTGGATGCTTGTGACATGACAAAAGTATCGATTGGACGTTTATCGAGCCTCTGCTGTGGACTGCTAATCTTGCTGGCATTTTCAATACCCGTATTTGCGGTTTATCCGGAGGATGGGATGTATTGGGATCCCAACGACGCCGGGCGCGGCTTCTATTTCGAGGTCCAGGATGAAACGGTTTTCATCGTGATTTTCGCCTATGCTGAGGACACCGGAGAAGCCGAAATCTACACAGCAGCCGCGCCCATCCGAGACGACGCCGTCTACGCAGGCCGTAGCATCATTCCAAGCCCCTTGCCTGATTATGGCGAGGGTTATTTTCCGCTTCACTGGGTAGAGGCACACCTATACAAAGTAGAGAATGGACCGTGCCTCTTTTGTATGTTTACCGGGGCACCCTTTACCACTGAGGTCATCGGTAAGATCTATGCGTGGTTCCCATGGACAGGTGCAATATCTGTCGAAATTGAGACAGAGGACGGAACAAACGGCATTGAAATGTATCTTCAAAGACAGGATTTTGCTCGCGCTCCGATGATCCGCGGCGACCTCGGACGAGTTGAGATGCCGGATATGGGCGGCCTGTGGGTGTTTACTGATCTGGACCATTCAGACCCGAAGTCCTGGCGATTCGAGTTCGATGAGCGAATTCCCGATACCGTCAATAACGAGACGCCCTTCGAAGTCATTTTTCGCGATAGCGGTAGCGGCGCTGAATGGCGATGTGCCCTGCTAAATCCAGTTGATGAAATCAAGCTAAACGGCTGCGAGCTGCATCTTGACGGCGAGATCTTGTTTGCTGCCAATTCTGCGGATCTCGGCGTGAAGAAGATCACCGCTTTCCGCGGCCCGCTGCCTGCCATGGTTAGCCCGCCACCCGGTTCTCAGCACGAGTTCTTTCGGGGCCCCGACCTAGTTGTAGGCGTCCGCATAGATGCACCCGAGCCTGTTGCTGAAATGCAAGACTAATCGCTGATTGCCTGGGACCTTAGCCAAGGCAGGGTTCCTGATCAGCTTGTCTCGGCGACTCGCTGCTCATCGGAACCCGGGTCCGAGTTCTTGCCTGCAATAGCCTGGCATGCAACGGTTGGCAGAATGGCAGTACTACAGCCACCTATACTTCGGGATGCTCGTGAAATGAAGACACTATGGTTAGGCCGTTCTACGGTGCAGTGTTGCGCAATGCTTCTTTTGTTGGCGCGCTCAATTCCCCTTCTGGCGGTTTATCCAGAAGACGGGATGTATTGGGATCCCAATGACGCCGGGCGGGGCTTGTACCTTGAGGTGCAGGATGAGACGGTGTTCATCGTGATCTTCACTTACGCTGAAGACACTGGCGAAGCTGAAATCTACACAGCGGCTGCGCCGATCCGCGACGACGCCGTTTTTGCCGGCTGGAATCCCGTCCCTAGCCCCATTCCTCAGGGCGAAGGTTATCTTCCAATGCACTGGGTGCAGGCGGATCTTTACAAGGTCGAGAATGGGCCTTGCCTGCTTTGTCGGTTCACCGGTGCACCCTTTACGACCGAGGTTGTCGGCACGATCCGCGCCTGGTTCGATTGGACGGGAAGAATCAAAATTCACATTGAGCTTCCCGAAGCACTCGATGACGTAGGTTGGAATTTACAGCGACAAGACTTCGGCCGGAGCCCCATCACCCGCGGCTACCAGGGACGAGCCGAGATGCCGGATATGAGCGGTCTGTGGGTGTTCACTGACCTGGATCACCCGGACCTGAATTCCTGGCGATTCGAGTTCGACGAGCGAATTCCCGACTCGGTCAATAACGAACAACCCTTTGAGGTCGTCTTTCGCGACAGCCGCAACGATGCCGAATGGCGATGCGCCATTCTGGATCGAGATGATCGGGAGAAATTGAACGGATGCGAACTGCACCTGGATGGCGAGATTTTATTCGCCGCAAACGATAAAGACCTGGGTGTGAAGAAGATCACCGCCTTCCGCGGCCCCCTGCCTTCGATGGAGAACCCGCCCTTTGGAGCCGAATGGGGAATGTATCGGGGCCCCGAACTTGTCATCGGCGTCCGCATTGATGCACCCAAGCCCGTGGCTGAAACGGACGATTGACAAGGGATGGGCTCGTCGTCCGGCTTCCTATTCCACAAGCCCAAACGCCAATCCGATTCCATCGAAAATGAACTGCACCGACAACGCTGCCAGCAGCATACCGAGGATGCGCGTGATGATGCTGCTGACGGTCTGGGAAATGAAGTGATCGAAGCGCACGGCCAGCAGCAGCAGGCCCAGCCCGATCAGCATCACCGCCACGCCGGCTCCGAGTACGACCCCCTGCCCGACCAGGCTTCCGGTCTGGTCGGCCGTCAGCAGCATGATCGAGGCGATGGCTCCGGGCCCGCACAGTAAGGGAATGGCGAGGGGAAAGACCGAGATATCGTCGGGCTCGTAGTTGTCGTGGATCCGTTCGGCCGCCGCGGTCTTGCGCTCGTTGCGGCGCGAAAAGAGCATTTCCAGCGCGATCAGGAACAACAGGACGCCACCGGCAACGCGAAAGGCCGGCAGCGTGATGCCGAAGTTGTCGAGCAGGCGCTCGCCGATCAGGCCGAAGATCAGCAGCAGGACCAGGGCGATCAGACTGCCCATGATCGCCATGCGCACTTTTTGACGTTTGGAGGCTCCGACCGTCAACCCGATGAAGATCGGGATGATGCTGACCGGGTCGACCGTCACGAACAGGGTGACGAACGCGGGGATGAAGATCTCGAGCATGACTGCGGGGGCGATCGAAAAGGGCGCGAAGAATATCAGGCGCGTCCAGAGCTGGCAATCCAATCAAGCGGACAATCCGGATACAATCAGCGATTAGCGGTCATCGAGCTCCATGGGGGCATCCGGCCTTGCTGAAACCGCCAATCACCCGGCGCGGAACGTTGACAAGCTCCTGATGAATCCGGTGCGAAAGAAGTCAAGGTTCCGTCAGCCGAAGCTCAGCGCCTTGCTGGTCCTCGCCATGCTGGTTCGCGGGCTGGTTCCCGACGGTTATATGCCGGACACGCCCGGGGCCGATGGCGGCACGGCTCTCAAGCTCTGCCGTTCAGTGGCCGGCGGGCACGCAAAGCGGCAGCAGCACCCGGCCGGAGCTCAGATTAAGGACGGCTCCTCGGATCCGGATCACCGTTCGAGTTGCCCATTCTCGGTTCTGCTGATCGGCGCGCCGCTGCCCGCGCTGCTGAATTTACCGACAGACGCGGCGCCGAGCCTGCCTGTGGCATCGCTCTTGGCCATCCTGCTACCGCCCTCGCGGACCCGGCCGGTCCTGCCGCCACGGGGCCCACCCGAAACGCTCTTCTGATCACAAGCTGAACACACTTTTTCGATGCATCGTCGACAACGATGCTGATCAGGAGCCATTGCAATGAAACCAGTTTCCGCTATCGCGGCAGCGGGCGTGCTCGCCTGCTCGGCCGCCTGGGGTACGGACAGTCGTCCCGAGGACGAGGCTGTCGACCTCGAATCCATCATCGTGGTCAGCACGGACCGCGACGCCTCGACCGATCCGGCGGTTGGAACGATGACCATCGACCCGGTCCTCGAAGGCCGCCTGAGCACCATCGACGACCTGTTTCGCGGCACGCCGGGGGTGATCCTAGAACCGGTATTCAGCGGTATCGATCATCCGCGCTTTTCCATTCGAGGTTCCGGTCTGCAGCGGGGCACGCAGCCAGCGGGACGCGGCATCGAGCTTCGCCTGGACGGGCTGCCGATGACCTATGCCGATACCAGCTTTGATTTCGTCGAGTGGATCGACCCCCTGTTCTTCGGCGAAGTGATCGTACTCAGAGGTGGTCGTGGCGCAATAGCCGGCGGAGCGGCCCTGGGCGGCGTGATCGATTTTGTGGGTCGAAGCGGCGTCGGAGCGACAAGTGTCCTCGCACGCGCCGAAATCGGCAGCTTCGACTATCGACGCGCCCAGCTCGCTGTCAGCGGCGGCGGCTCCAGCGTGGGACAGACCAGCGGGTTCGCGAGCGCAAGCTACTTCGATCAAGACGGCTTTCGCCAGCACAACGAACAGCAAGCCACCCGTGGCTACGCAAGGATCGAACACCTTCTCAGTGCTCGCTGGACGGCACGCGCCTCGCTGCTGATCAACGATTCCGAGCTCGAATTGCCGGGGCCGCAGAATCTGGCCCAGATCGAATCCGGTTCGGACGCCTCGCAGCCGAACAACATCGTCGGCGACTGGCGCCGCTTTTCCGAGCGCTCACGAATCACGAGCGGACTGAGCTACGTCGACTCCCGCCGTCAGTTCGGGATGGATCTCGGCTACATGCAAAACGATGTCGAGTTCCGACGGCGAGATGTCCAGGTCGAGGACAACGAGGACTGGTCGCTGGCCGCACGCTATCGACAGTCCATTCGCAGTGACGGTGAATGGGGCCTCAATCTCATTTACCAGCGCAACGACCGCAACCAGCGTCAGTTCTTCAACGGCGGCGGAACACCGCCGACCTTCAGCGGCGCCCGCGGTGCACTCTGGGCCGACAATGACCTTCAGGCGACCCGACTGACCCTGCAAAGCGTTCTCGATCTCGGCCTGACCGACAGGCTCAGACTGGGTCTGGCGGCCGGCTGGGACTGGCACGAACGAGCGATCGACGACCATTTTCCGACTCGCGCAGCGCGACCGGCGGCCACACTCGATCAGGACCACGATGGGTTCAATGGTCTGGCTTTCCTTCGCTTCGCCCTGAACGATCGTTTCGCGCTTATTGCCGGCGTCAGTCATGTGATCGAGCCACCGACCTATGACGTGCTGCTGATCAATGTTTCGGGGATGCCTGGACCGGACAACGCACTGCTCAACGGCGATAACCCCCGCCGGCCGGTCACCCGCGACCTCGACGCGCAACGCGCAACAACCCTGGAGCTTGGCGGACGCGGTCGGCTGGGTCCGATTGCCCTCGACCTGACTCTCTACCGTGCCTGGCTCAGTAACGAAATCGTCTCGACAACCAATGCCGTCACTCAAAACGTCACGTCGGTCGGAAACGCCGACGACACCGAGCGCTGGGGGGTGGAAGCCGCCGCCAACATGGTGCTCGCGCAGGACTGGATTCGCGCCGGAGACCGGCTCCGCTTCGGCCTTGACTGGACCTGGACCGATGCCGGCTTCGACGAGGACCCGACCTTCGGCAACAATCAGCTGCCGATCGTCGTCGAGCACACGGTGGAAGCCCGACTGAACTACCGCGTCGGCCGCTTTTCGGCCGAAACCTTCATCACCCACGTTCCCGACGGCGGCTTCGCCGACTACGCCAACACCCTTCAGGCCGACGGTTACACGACGCTGGGGGCCCGGCTCAGTTTCGATTCGGGTCGCTGGCTGCTATTCGTCGAGGGCCGCAACATCACTGATGAAAGATACGTTTCCACCGTCATCGGCGCACGCAACAACCTCGAGGGTGACGACAACGCGATTTTTGCGCCGGGAGAGCCGGCAGCCGTGACGTTCGGGTTACAAGCGGATTTCTAGAAGATCTGCAGCCTGACCTTCGACAAAGGCATACGGCAAGGACAAAGCCGGAGGAACCCCGGGGTGGGGCACCTCCGGCGCGTCCAGGGCCATCGTCGAATCCAGTGCCGGGGCAGACCCGGTCTCTGGTTTACTCGGCGGACAAGCGGCTCTCGATCAATCAACCCGCGCCGACATGTCTCCACCGCGCGGCCATGCAGGGGAATCAGCAGGGTCTCCTGTACCGGGCCGATGTCAATCGCGTTGTTTCGGGTTTCGTCTGTGTCAACCGTGACTGCGTCGACCATCAATGGCTTCCGTGCGGTGCTGAAACGGCGCTTCTTCTTTCAAAGTAATGACAATTGTTCGCATTTGTGTTGTGCAAATGATTCTCATTCTGCTATAGTTCCGGCGTTTGTCGAGCGTCCGCTGATTCCTGACAGCAGGTCCAGACCGGGGGACCTGATCGTTTCCGGACGATCCCGCAGAGCCGGATGACCATCACCGGCGCTACGAACCGAATCATCGAACCACGCCAGAGATTGAATGCAGTCAGCCACTCACCAAAGCGCAAGAACCGTTCCTACCGGTAAGCCCGGCTGCCCGCGCTCCCGCCGCAGCAGTCGATGGTTTGCTGCGGTGTCACTAGGCGCGGCGGCGCTGTTCGCGGGAAGTTCAGCGCTGGCGCAGACGACCAGCGTGCCGCTCACTTTCCAGCCCGATGGCGATGCGCGCTTCTTCGAGTATTTCTCCGACGCTTTCGCTCAGCTTGATCGCGGCTTCAACAATAACCCGGCGCTCGACGGTTTTTATCTGATCTCCACCTGGGAAGCGAGCGGCGGGACGGTGTATCAACAGGTCGGCGGCGGGTTTGACGTGTTCGTGGTCCAGAACCCCTGCCCCGGCATCGGCTGCGCCGAAGACAACTGGATCGAACTCGGCGAGATCGGCTATACCGGTTCGGGCAATGGCACCTTCCCGGTCAGCGGTTTCGACATCGAGTTCAATGACGTGATCCCGGGCAATTCGCTGGTTCTGAGCCGGCCCTATGAAACCGAAATCACCAGCTTCAGCGGCACGGTCGACGTGACCGATGGCCAGATAGGCAGTATCGACCTCGACGCGTCGGTCCGCTTCATCCTCGACGGCAGCAACTTCGGTGAGGGACTGATTCCTTACGATGGCACGCTGGAAATCGCGAACGGCCGCTTTCTGCTCGATGTCGACGACAGCCACGAATCGGCCACCGGTCCCTATCGGGTTGTCTGGGACGTTGCCGGCGATGTCACGCCCGCCGCCCCGCCGCCGACCCCGGGCGAGCTGGTGCTGTCCTCGGCCAGCTACAGCATCGACGAGGATGGCGGCGGCCTGACCGTGACGGTCAACCGCAGCGGCGGCAGCAGCGGAGTCGCGTCGGTCGACTTCGCGACGGTCGACGGTACGGCGGTTGCACCGTCCGACTACCAAGCCAGCTCCGGCACGCTGAACTGGGCCGACGGCGACGCGGCGCCAAAGAGTTTTGAGTTGATCATCGTCGATGATTCGGAGTTCGAGGGCGACGAAAGCTTCACCATTCAACTGAGTTCAGCCACCGGTGCCGAGATTGGAGCGCCTGCAAGCGCGACCGTGAAGATCATCGACAACGATGCGCCGCAGACCGGCACACTGGCTTTGGCGGCTGCCAGCCGGGTGGTCCCGGAAAATGCTGGCAGCGTGTCGATCGAGGTTCGGCGCAGCGGCGGTGCAGACGGCGCGGTGAGCGTGGATTTTGCCACCGCGGACGCGAAAGCCAATGCATCCAGCGACTACCAGGCAAGCGCCGGGACACTGAGCTGGGACGACGGCGATACGACCGCAAGGTTCATTGCTGTGCCGATCGTCAATGATGATGTCATCGAGACTTCGGAGTCATTGACGGTCTCGCTCAGCAACCCGGTCGGGGCGGCCTTGGGCGCCCCGAGCAATGCCCTGGTCACCATTCTCGACGACGATGGCCAGCTCGAGGTCGAACGAATCAACGTCAACGGAACCCGCGATCGGTTCCCATTCGATCTGGGCTTCCGGTCCGCGTTGACCGAAGCGCGCTTCTCGACTTCGGCCCTGCGGCCGCCGCTCCGCCAGTCCGTCGAGATCCCCGAAGACACCAACCCGGCCAGCCCCTTCGACGGCGGCACCGGCGTCGAGCGATTGATGATCGATGTTCCCGCCGAGACCCTGCTGCTGCGCGTTGACATCGAACAGGCCAGCGCCTTCGATGCCGATCTGTTCGTTGGCCGGGACCTGAACGGCAATGGTCAGGCCGAGGAGAGCGAGCTGGTCTGCTCGTCACGTCTCGATGCGACCGGCGAATCCTGTCTGATCGGGCGTCCGGTGCCAGGTCAGTGGTGGGTGCTGGCCCAGAACGTGGTGGCGTCATCCGCATTCGACAGCGATCGGATCGATCTGGCCCATGCCGTCCTGACCCGGGCCGACACCCACGCCTTCGGGATCAACGGCCCCGGGCGACACACCGGTGGCCTGCTCGAAGTGCAATTGTTCGTCGATCAGCCCGATCTGGCCCGCGATGACCCGCAGTGGGGGGCATTCGCGGTCACCGATGGCCCCGACCCGGCGACGCCGCTCAGCATCCATCCGGTCGAAATCGAACGAACCGCGTTCCCGAACATCCAGAGCACGGCGCTGTTCGAAGACGAGACGCTGCCGCTCGTACTCGCGGCCGGAGCGATTCACGACCGACTGTTCTTCGATGTCCCTCCGGGCGGCCTTGATCTCGAGATTACCGTCAACGGTGATTCGGACGTCTCGGGTGCCTTGCGCTTCACCGGATTCGAAGACCTGGCCGGGGCTTTCCCGGGCTCGCCGCCGGCCAGCGGCCCCTCGCTCGACGAGGCGAGCGGGTCCTCCGAAGGGTTCTCGCTGACCCGGGCAAACCCTGAACCCGGTCGCTACTTCGTCGAACTGATCAACGCGGGGTTGAGCGAGCGGCAGGTCGAGGTCACCGCGCGCCTGACCGAAACCGTTCGGCAGGCTCCGCGTTTCGGCCTTTGGAGTCCGCGCTACCGCGCGATCAACCAGGGCATAGAATGGCAGATCGCCGGGCTTGGCTTCATGATCTGGTACAGCTACGACTCGGCTGGGCTACCGGTCTTCTACATCGCGATCAATGAAATCGACCCGGAATCGTCGATCTGGTCGGCCGATCTGTCGCGCCTGACCGGAGGCGTAGGCAATCGTCAGCACGTTGACCTGGTCGGCCGCGTCAGCCTGACCACGATCGCCAACGACCGAATGGTGTTTTCGTGGCGCCTGAACGGCGCGCACGGCAGTGACATCATGAACCCCGACGCGCCAGATAGCTGCCCTGAACTTGACGGCGCGCCGGTCAGCTACACCGGCCACTGGTTCTCCCCGGAGCTCAATCAGGGGGGCACGACCGTCATCGTCCACGACGACGGGCAGTTCTACGTGCGCTACTACTTTGACGGCGACGGTGTCGGCCGCTGGGTCGCCATTGTTTCAAGCGGTCCCGGTGCCTTCGCCGACGAGTTCGAAGTCTGGAGCTTCCAGGGCTTCTGCCCGAACTGCGGCGCAACGACGCCGAACTTCGAAGTGGTCGGCAGCTACGAACGCAATTTCAGCGATGAGGGCACCGGCACCGAAGTGCTCGACTTCGTCTCCCGCGCCCCGCTCAACTTCCCGGTCCAGCTAGAAGTACCGATCGAGAAGCTTTCAGAAAGCCTGCCGTGCAATGAGTAGATCCAACTCACGCGGCAGGCAGTCAGAAGTTTCTGAGTGTTTCTGTCAACCCGTGAACTTTGGTGTTAATCAATCGGAGCAACCCATGTCAATTCGAACTCAAATCTTCATGGCGATCTTCATCTGGGCCCTGTCAGCAGCCTGCGTCATGGCGCAGACCAGCATCAGCCTGGCCTCGACGATGGACGGCGCGAGCTATGTTTCGGAGGATGCCGCTACTGGCAGCTTCGGTCGCATCGACCTGGGCGACGGGACGCGACCCGTAGCGCCGGGCGATCCCGGCGACGGCGATGCTGCCTACAATCTGGCGGAGTTCAATGACCCGAATCCAACCCAGTTTGGAAGCGACATCGATCTGTTTCCAAGAGAATCAGATTTTCTTGTCGGTAGCGTCGAGTTCGATGAAACACTATTGACCGGTTCAGGTGTTGAAGTCGTTCAGATCGACGCCATCGACCTCAGCGAGTTCTGGACGTCCGACCCAAACCGGTCGAGTATTGACCCGGCAAGCATCATCACCGATTTTTCTGACAAGGGCATCGGCCTTTACTTCTTCGAGCTTCCTGGCGACCTGACCTTTGGTCCATTGGATAGCGCCGATACAGTCACTTTCACGGACGGCGTACTGACCTCCATCGACCTGGAGATCAGCGCACAATTCAATATCGACACATCCGGATTCGGCGGCGCCGGCCTCACAACGTGGGACGGCACCTTTACTATCAGCGGCAACCAACTCTCCTATTCGGTGCTCGATACCGAACCAGTAGGATTTGCAGGCGACTCGACGTTCGATATCCAGCTTACCGGAACGGTTGATGCGGTTGGCACCTTCTCGCCTCTGCCCGGCACGCTTGCCTTCTCATCAGCCAGCTATAGCGTTGATGAGGACAGCGGCATGCTGACCGTCACGGTCGAGCGTAGCGGCGGCACGGCCGGCGCGGCCTCGGTTGCCTACGCCACCAAGAGCGGCAGTGCTTCGGCGTCGGAGGACTTCGAGACCACGATCGGAACACTCAATTGGACTGACGGAGACGGCGCGCCCAAGACCTTCGATGTGCCGATCCTGAATGACGAGACCTTCGAGGGCGATGAGAGCTTCACTGTCAGCCTCGGTGGAGCGACCGGAGCCGCTCCCGGCGATCCGTCCACAGCCACTGTGACGGTGGTCGAAGACGATCGGAACCCGGACCTGGTCACCATCGAGCTGGCTGGACCAGCCACCGGCTTTGTCGCCATCGACAATTTCAAGAATTCATCGACCCGAAACGGTATCGAAGGGAAAGACGGTGATGGCAACTTCAACCCGAATCACAACGGCCTGCCGGACTACCCCAACTTCCAGATCCCGGAAGGCTTCACCAACGGCGGCGTTTGGACCGCCGTGATCGGCGCACCGCAGTCCGCAGAGTCGGACTACGCCTCGGTCTTCAGCAGCCTTTTCTACGACGACAATCCGCTGACGGTGAATAACCTGGAGATCACCCAGCCGGACTTCGATAGCCTCAGCGCGGGTATCATCGAATACGACGGTTCGCTGGTCGCCCCGACCGGCATGACGACGATTCCCGTCAGCGACATCACGTTCGATTTCAATACCTTCGCCTGGGACGGCAATATCACCCCGGAGCAAACGGGCGATCCGCGTTCGAATTTCGATGCACCCTATGCGGACCCGGACAACCCGATCATGATCTCGACCTTCTCGCCGGTTTACACCCCGTATAACGACGGCTCGGGCTCCGGCAATGCGCAGGTGTTCTATCAGATTTCGATCTCCAGCGTCACAGGGACCGGACTGACCTTCACCGACGGGGTACTGACCGCTATGGATCTCCAGGGCGACGTGCTGGTGCAAGCCTTCGTCGCTCCTTTCGTCACCTTCGGCAGCCTCGACTATTCGGGCACCTTCAACGCATCGGGGCTGGGCTACGAATTTGATGTCTCCGGCACGAGCTCTCTCGCCTTCTTCAGCAACGTCAACCTGGTGATGAACCGCGCTGGAGGGGTTCGCCCGCCGAACAGCGTGGCCGTGGTCGCCTCAGTCGACGGCAGCAACGGAACGGTGAGCTGTGACCCGGAATTCGTGCTGGCAGGTGGCAGTGCGACCTGCGTGGCGATGCCGGACGCCGGATTCAAGGTCGAGGCCTGGACCGGTGACTGTGCGTCGGCTGGCACCGCCGAAGTCTGTAGCCTGAGCGATATCCAGACCGACCAGACCTCAACAGTCAGCTTCACCGAGCTGCAGCAGGGAACCCTCGCCCTCTCGGAAGCCAGCTACAGCATCGTCGAGGATGGCGTCAGCCTGACCGTCACCGTCACCCGCAGCGGCGGCAGCGACGGCGCGGCCAGTGTCGCCTACGCCACACTGGACGGCAGCGCAACCGCCCCAGCCGATTACACCGCAACCAGCGGCACGCTGGAGTGGGCCGAAGGCGATGAAGCGGCGAAGACCTTCGATATCCCGATCTTCAACGACGGACTGTTCGAGGGCGAAGAGAGCTTCACCATTGACCTGAACACGGCCGTTGGAGCCGCCCTGGGCAGTCCGGCCAGCGCCACCGTGACCATCGTCGACAATGATCCGAACCCGGCGATCAAGCGCATTGATCTTGCCGGCCCGGCAACTGGCTTCATCGCCATCCAGAACCTCAAGAATTCGTCCACCCGGAACGGCATTGAGGGTAAGGACGAGGAAGGCAATTTCGATCCGGATCACAATGGTCTGCCCGAGTACCCCAACTTCCAGATCCCGGAAGGCTTTACCAACGGCGGGGTCTGGTCGGCGGTGATCGGCGCACCGCAGTCGACTGAATCGGATTACGCCTCGACCTTCAGCACCCGCTTCTTTGACAACACGCCTCTGACCGTGAACAACCAGGAAATCACCCAGCCGGACTTCGACACCCTCAGTGCCGGCGTGATCGAGTACGACAGCTCGCTGGTCCCCTTGTCGGGCACTGTGACGATCCCGGTCGAGGACTTGAGTTTCAATCTCAATACCTTTGCCTGGGACGGCAACATAACGCCCGACCAGACGGGTGATCCGCGATCGAATTTTGACGCACCCTATGCCGATCCAGACAGCCCCATCATGATCTCCAACCTGTCACCAGTCTTTACCCCTTACAACGACGGCGCGGGCGCGGGCAATGCGCAGCTGTTCTATCAGATCTCACTGTCGAACATGACCGGAGGCGGATTGACCTTCACCGACGGAATGCTGACCGACGCGGACCTGCAGGCCGAGGTGACGGTCGAAGCCTTCGTCGCCCCGTTCTTCGGCTTCGGCCCGGCAGCGTTCACCGGGACGCTCGACGTCTCGGGATTGACCTATGAGTTCGATGTGTCCGGAACCCGGTCACTCTCGATCTTCAGCGGGCTCAATCTGATCATGAACCGGAGCGGCACGCTCAATCCGCCGTCTGATCAGATCTTCTCGGATCGCTTCGAGGACTGATGATGCCGGAAAAACCCGGCGTTGCCCGACGCCTGGCGATGACCGCGCTGATTCTGGCCTGGCCGGCTGTGGCACTTGCCCAGCCGGCCTCCGAGCCGGAGAGTCAACCGGAAGCCGCCTCTGAGTCCACGGAGGTCGAAGATGGGTCGGCAGCGGTAGCGCTCGACACGATCAGCGTCACCACGCAGAAGCTGCCGCGACCGCAACTGGTCACCGATGCGAGCATTTCAGTCCTCCGCGGCGAGGATCTGGATGCGATCGGCGTGACCGATGTCCGCGATGCTCTGCGCCTCGTACCCAACGCCGGTTTCACGCCGACCAACCGCGGCAACAACGGTTTTACCTTGCGCGGCATCAATTCCGAAGGGGTGACCGGGCCGGCCAACGTCACCCGGCCGCTGGCCAGCCTGGTACTCGACGGCGTCACCCAGTCGTTCGAAGCCGCCCGCCGCGGGCCGCGTGGCATCTATGACGTCGATCAGGTTGAGATCGCACGCGGGCCGCAGTCGACCCTGCTCGGGCGCAACGCCCTGGCCGGCGCGCTGTTGATCAACACTCGCAATCCGGGCTTCACCTGGGAGGGTTCAGCGCGGCTGGGTGCCGGTGGCCCTGGATTCCGCGAGCAGGCGGTGATGCTGTCCGGACCAGTCGGGGGTGATCTGGCGACCGCCGAACACGCTTTTCGAGTCGTCGCCCAGCGCTTCGAATCCGACAAGGGCTACGATATTCAGACCCCCGGCCTGGAAACCGAAATCGACGAAGACCGATTCCAGTCCGCCCGTGCCAAATGGCTTTATGAGCCGAGGAACCGGCCATTCTCGGTGCTGCTGACCGCATCGACCGTCAGCGACCGACCGTCGCAAACCGGCGTGCAGGGACCGGATTTCTTCGAGCGGCGTATCACCATTCCGCTGTCGAGCTTCGAGTTCCGCGAGAACAATGTCGACAACTATATCGCCGACATCGGCGTTGATATCGGCGTCGACTGGACGCTGAGATCGCTGACCGGCTTCAGCCGCACCGATGCGATGATCGAGACGCCGAGCGTTTCGCCGCTGTTTCGCGAAGAATTCCGCAAGGATGACGATCTGAGCCAGGAACTGCGCATGGAGCGCGTCAATGCCGACTCCAGCATCGTGCTGGGTGTCTATGGCGCGAGCCTGAACAACGAGCGCGAGTCGGTGGTGACCATTGTTCCGACCGAGTTCACGATCCAGGATCTGGAATCCGAAACCAGGCTCGACAATCTGGCCGCCTTTGGCGAGATCCGCCAGCGGATCGGTTCGCGTTTCGAATTCACCGCCGGGCTGCGCTACGAATACGAGGACTACCGCCTCGATCTCCTGGACCGCAACCTGGAGCAGCCGACACCGACCTTGATCGATACCGAATACTCGGCCTGGCTGCCCAAAGCCGGCCTGGCGTGGTGGATTTCGGAACGCCAGCGTCTGTCGTTTACCGTGAGCAGAGGCTATCGCGGGGGCTACGTGGAAACCCGCGCGACGACCGGCGAGCAAAACGAGATCGACCCGGAAATCCTGACCGCCTACGAGCTGGCCTGGCGGGCCGAGTTGTTCGAACGACGCCTCTTTCTGTCCGCCAATATCTACCACTACGACTGGAAGGATCAGCAGGTCAGCATCATCGACCCCCTTGATTCCTTTGGCGTGTTCACCATCACCAGTAACGCTGCGGCCTCGACCTCCCAGGGCATGGAATTCGAGCTTCGCTGGCAGGTCGCCCGCGACTGGCGCCTGATGGCAGGGTTCGGCCTGGTGCGGACCGAATTCGACCAGTTCGACTCGCCAAGCGGGGATTTCTCGGGTTTTCAATTCCCCGAGGCCCCCGAAGAAAATGCAACCGTCACCCTGCTCTGGTCACCCCCCAGCGGATGGTTTGCATCGATCGATGCGAACCACACCGGCAGTTACTTTTCAACCGGGCGCGTTGCGGACCGCGATGATCCGCTGTTCGACCAGTTCCTGATTCCGAGCTATACCGTGATCAACTTGAGTGGCGGGTATCGGAAGGAGAACTGGGAACTGCGCGCTTACATTCGCAACCTGACCGATCGCGATTATCTCGTTGGATTGTCCTTCAACGGCAATGAAGGCTTCGTCGGCGACGAGCGCGCCGCCGGCCTGGAACTAGATCTGCGCTTCTGAGCCGACTGATCATGGTGAGAGAGTGGCTGAGGTCGCTGGCGCGACCCGTTTATTTCTGGCTGTTTCGGCTACGTGGGTACCCGGGCGTTGAGTACCATCGCGGCAAGATCGTCGAGATTGTCCATGAATACGATCGGGTCTTCAGCTACCGCATCAGCCGGCCCGAGGGGCTGAACTATCATGCCGGACAGTATCTCCATCTGGTCGCGCCCGGTGGCTACATCAATCCACAGGACGTCCGCCATATGTCGTTCGCCAGCGCCCCCGATGAATCGGATCTGCTGTTCACAATGGACCTGGCATCCGACACTCGGTTCAAGCGCCGCTTCGCCGCAGCAAACATCGGCGATCAGGTGGGCCTGTATACGGTCAGAGGCCAGTTCACGCTTGGCAGTCTGCCGACGGATACGTCGGTCCTGTTCATCGCCGGCGGTGTTGGCATCACACCGATCCGCAGCCTGATCCGAAGTCAGCCAGGCCAGCGCTGGGCACTGATCTACGCCGGTCGGGGCTATTGCTACGCCAGGGAGTGGGAGCATGACAGCAGGGGCGCCCGGATTGAACTCGTCGATCGCCACGAGCTGTTCGCCGTGCTCGACACAGTCGTCGACGATTTCGCGTTCTTCTACCTCTGCGGTTCTGCGCGATTTCTCGACGCCGTCGTCGGGCACTTAATCGCCAGAGACGTCGATAAGAACCGGATTCGAACTGAAAACTTCAGTGAGTAGAGATCTCATCGGATACGGGCCAGCCGATCTACCGTGAGTACCTTTGAAAAAAAGGGTCTGTTCCGACTCACCTACCCGCTGTTTCTGTTCACCCTGATGTCCATCGGCGTGACCTTCGCTGATCAGATTCTGCTGGCGAACTATTCGGATGACCTGGCCGCAGCGGTCAGCCTGGCCAATCAGATCCTCGGCGTGTTTTACGACCTGTCCGGCCTGTTCGCCGTCGGTATGCTGATCATCGTCGCACAGTACCTGGGTCGAAATCAGATCGACGAAGCCCGTGACGTCGTGCGAGTCGGGCTGCAGGCCAGCCTGGCGCTGTGCCTGGCCCTGTCACTGACCATTCTGGCGGGCGCACCCCTGTTTGCAGACTGGATCAGAGCGCCTGCAGAGATCCGGGATGACGTTATCGCTTACATGTATGTCATCTCCGGTGCGATGCTGTTCAACGGCGTCATCGTCACCGCAACGGCCGCGATGCGCGGCTTCGGCCATACGCTGCCGATCTTCTTTCTCGGAGCGCTGGCCAATATCGTTTATCTGGCGCTCGAATACGTTCTCATTTTCGGGGCGATGGGCTTTCCGGAGCTCGGGGTTTACGGCGCGGCTCTGTCCACCTTGATCGTTCGAATCGGCATGGTGCTTGTGCTGCTGATCTACGTCAGCCGGCAGCTCGGCATCGTGTTGCTCGGCAAACCGGTCCGATACATTGCCCGAATCAGATCACTCGTGCTCATTTCCTATCCAAGCGTCACCCAGAACATGGTCTACAACATCTACCAGCTTACGCTGGTGTCCTTCATAACGGTTCTGGGAACCAGCGCTGTAGTGACCCGCTCCTACACCCTGACCATCGTCTCCCTGCTCACGATCATCAGTTTTGTCGTTGCCCAGGGCACCGAAGTGCTCGTTGGCTATGACCGCGGGGCCGGCGACAACGATTCCGCGTTTCGGCGCGCCATACGTCATGCCCTGATCAGCGCTCTGGTAGCGCTGCTCGGTGCGCTGCTTATCGCCTGGCAAGCCGACTCGCTCATCGGGCTGTTCACCGACGCGCCCGAAGTCATGAGCGGCACCAAGGAACTGCTCCTGCTGCACATCTTCGTTGCCCCGCTGGCTACGATCAATTTCATTCTCTTCGCTGCCCTCAAAGCGGTCGGCGATGTCAATCGACCCGTTCTCTGGAATCTGGCTCTGACTCTGCTGCTCGCATTACCCATGGCATACCTGGCCGTAGCTGTGTTCGACATGGGACTGGCCGGTCTGTGGTACGCCTACATCGCAGAGGAGGCGCTCAAGGCCTCGGCGATGCTGAGCCTGTGGCTTCGGCGGCGCTGGCAGCGCTACCAAGTCCTCGAGCCGAACGCAAACGTGACGGGCTAGCGTGAATTAAACTCGGCTTGGAGGAGAAAACCTCTCTCGCGGCTCACGACCACGAGAAGCGGAGTTACTAATACCTTCATAAGTATCGCCTCATTCAGCTTGTCTCTCGGCGTGCGTGGCAAGGCGACGGAGCGCAGTCTGTAGCCAGGCTACATCAAGCGCCGACAACGCTGTCCACGCGCGCCGAGAGGCAAGCTGAATGAGGCAATACTTATGAAGGTATTAGTAACAAAAGACTCCTGCGTGTCGCGGTTGACGCAGTCCGCGACCTGTTCGCCAGACTGGAGCTGGCTTTCGATCCAGGCCAGGGCGGCGGCAAGGGGCGGGGATTGTTCGCCATAGGGCTCGGGCTCAGCCCATCCGACCACTTCGTCGGGCATGACGCCCACGCCTTCGATGCGACGTCCCTGCCCATCGGCGTAATCGGCGAACGCGTACATCAGCACGTCGCCGCTGACCAGCGGCAGCATCTGCGCCGGCAAAGCCATCCCGGGGGTGCGTTCGCCGAAGATCCGGGCGCGGCCGGCCGCCTGCATGCCGGAGGCGAACATCTCCGAGGTACTGGCCGACAGGCGGTCGACGATGATGGCGATCGGGCCGGAGAACGGCTCGATGCGCTCGCCCGTCATCGTCACCCGGCGCGGGAAAGCACGAAAGTCGATGCGCCCGTCAGACCGGATCAAGGTGCCGAGGAGCGTGAGCTCATCGAACAGGTGTCCGGCCAGGGTCGACATGGTGCCGATCACGCCACCCAGGTTGCCGCTCAGGTCGATCACGAGGCCGGAGCACTGAAACATCTCCGCGCGCCGGGACTGAATGTCGGCGATCAGTTCCGGGGTCCAGGCCGGAAAGGTCAGAACGGTAGCGCATTCCTGCCGAAAGTCGACGCGCTCCAGATCGAACGCATACGGCATCGGCGGCAGATGGCCAAGCTGAACCAGTTCGGCGTCGAGCCGCTCGCCGGCCAGTTCGATATCGCGGACCTTACCGGATTCGTCGAGAAAGCCCAATTCGAGAACCTGCCCTGCGCCCGGAAACGCCAGCACGCTGTTGACGGCCGCCTCGAGCAGCGTTCGCTCGGCGGCAACGGGCTCGCTCGCCAGCATGCCGAAGCGCCTCTCCAGCGGGTAACCGTCCAGTCGGGTCAACGTCCAGCCGCGCCGGATGCCGGCTTCGGCAGCGCTCGAACCGGCCGCAGACCGGGTCACTTTCAGCACGCCGTCGATCAGGCGCACGGCCAGACCGGTCGCCGCGATGCCGCCGAAGTTGCTGCCAATCCCGCTGTTGTCGCCAGCTCGTTCGACCGGCATTTCCTCGAGCTGTCGCATCGCCTCACCCGGAATCACCGTGAAATGCGACTCGCCGATCCGATCCAGCAGGTCCTTCAGAACCGCTCGAAAAGCCGCCAGGTCCGGCGCGTCCAGCGCTTGCCGTCGCAGCGTCGCGCGTGCCTGCACCCAATCCTCGGCGATGCGCTCGTAGTCGAAATACTGCGCCCGGACCTGTTCCCAGACCTGGTCGAAGGTCTGAGCCGCCACGTCTCTGGACCACGCCGGCGGATCGGCTGCCATCGCCAGACCGTTCCAGGCAAGCAGCAGGCAGAACAGTCGCATCACCATCCGCGCGTCCCCGGTCCGCCCTTGAATGGCCCGGTGACCCAGGAGGTGATCCACCCGCCGTAGAAATCACCTTCCTGGGGCTTGATTCGCTCACCGTCGACGTAGCAGGCGTCGACCTTGCCGGCATAGAAACTCAGCATGTTCCTGATCCGTGGATCGATCGGGTCGGCATAGGCCCAGCAGGCATCTCGGACCAGGCCGTTCGCGGACTTCAGGTGCCAATAGCGCGCCTGACCCTTCCATTCGCAGAAGGTCCTGGTGGCACTGGGCTCGAGGACGGAAAAGTCGACATCGTCCGCTGGAAAGTAGAAACAAGGCGGGTGTGAGGTCTCGAGAACCCGCCAGCCCGACGATGTCCCGGCCACGGTTCGACCCTCGTGCTCGACCCTCAGCGAATACTCGACCGGCTCGATTCGCGGCGGCCGCGGATAATTCCAGACCGATTCAGTCTGCATGACGATTTTCTCCTCGATGAAGGCCCGATTCGATCAGTGGGCGGGCTGACACTGAATAGCGATGCTGCCGAGCGATTCACGACCGAAGAGCGCCGCAAAAGCCTCACCGGCCTGCGCCAGAGGAAAGACCCGGGTCGGGGCCGGATCGATCTGTCGCTGCAGCGTCCATTCGGCCAGTCCACCACTGAGGGCAAAGGCGGCGACATGATCGCCCGGCACCAGCTTCGTCACCCCGGCCCCGACCGATTCGACGATGCCGGACAGCGAACTGCCGGGAATGAACGGCAGCTCCGGTCGGATCTGGTAATCACCCCGAATCAACAGACCGTCGAAGTAGCCGACCCCGACCCCCGCGACGTTCAGCCGGACCTGACCTTCGGCCGGGGCCGGCGGCGGCTCGATTTCGCTGGCCCGAACCGCGGACGGATCACCGAACGCCTGAATCTCAATGGCTTGCATGCTGTCGATGACCCTTCTCTGTCGGCGGACCACAATTATCGGCGACGCATGGTCGGATTCAAGTCAAGGCTGCCTGGACCGGGAATTTCGCAAAACGTATTGACAATGATTCGCATTGCGGTATGCTTGGTCCCATGTTCGTTTGTATCTGCAATGCCCTGCGGCAGGACACCCTCGAAGCGCTGGCCGAGGAAGGGATGTCATTCGACGAAATCCAGAACATTACCGGCTGCGCGGGAAACTGCGGCAGCTGCCGCGAGCATGCCGAATCGCTCGTCGCCTCGGTTCGAACCCGTCACCTGACCGCCCGCCACATCCCCGTCCTTTCCGTCGCCTGATCCACACCTGAAACGGGGTCTTTCGCTCGCCTTGAAGGAGAGACCAAGGCACCTGCGTGATATCCTTGCGAGCTTGAATCACCGACGAGCATGCGCATCATGAGAGGCGATACCCAGATCATCGAATGGCTCAACAAGGCCCTCAAGGCCGAGCTGACCGCTATCAATCAGTATTTTCTGCATTCCCGCATGTTCGAGGACTGGGGCCTCAATCGCCTCGCCAAGAAGGAGTACAACGAGTCGATCGAGGAAATGAACCACGCCGATCGAATCATCAAGCGCATCCTGTTCCTCGAAGGACTTCCGAACCTGCAGGATCTGGGTCGTCTGCGCATCGGAGAGACACCGGTCGAATCCCTCGAATGCGACCTGGCTCTGGAACTGGACGCGATCCCGATGTACCGCGACGCGGTGGAATACGCGGAAAGCTGCCGCGATTATGTCAGCCGCGATCTTTTCCAGACCATCCTCGACGACGAGGAGGAGCATGTGGATTGGCTCGAGACCCAGTTCGACCTGATCGAGCGCATTGGCGAAGCGCGCTACCTCCAGTCGCAGATGGACGAGGGCTGAGAAGAACCCTCAGGACTGCAAGAGGATTCAGCCGCCGAGTTCGGCGAATGCCTGCCGGGTGAAGTTGACCGAATCGCCTTCGGTCACCAGCACGTTGTCCTCGATACGAATCCCTCCGAAGGGCAGCAGCTCATCGATCGCGGCCCAGTCGACCCACTCGGCATAGGGGCTGGCGCGAAGCTGCTCGAGCAGAACCGGAATGAAATACAGGCCGGGTTCGATCGTCAGCACGTTGCCCACTTCGAGATCACGCGTCAGGCGAAGCGCGGGATACTCTTCCGGAGGCGGCAGGGGATCGCCTGCCGGCGATTGCTTGCCGGCCACGTCGTGCACCTGCGCGCCGAGAAAATGCCCGAGTCCGTGCGGCAGGAAATAGCCGCTTACCCCGGATTCGACGATCCGGTCCGGCTTCGATCGGACCAGCTCGGTCTGCTCCAGCAGTCCGGCCACGGCCAGATGCGCCTGGCGATGCAGGTCGACGAACGACCGCCCCGCCCGAACCGATTCGCACAGCTTCTGCTGCAGGCCATCAAGTGCCACGATCAGATCGTTGAACAAGCCGGAGCGCGAACCTGACCAGGTACGAGTCACGTCAGCCGCATAGCCACAGAAATCGGCGCCTGCGTCGATCAGGAAACTGTTGCGCGACGAGGGTGAGCGGGGCGAGCGATGCTGATAATGCAGGACTGCGGCGTGTTCGTTCAGGGCAACGATACTGTTGTAAGGCAGATGATCCTGATCCTGACCGGCCGCGGCCAGATAGGCCAGGTGGATGCCGAGCTCGCTAGCCCCGTCCTCGAACGCCCGGGCCGCCGCAGCGTGAGCGCGAGCGGCGATGCGATTGGCCTGGGCGATGCATTCGCGCTCCCAGGCCGTCTTCACCGTTCGCAGCTCATCGATCCGGCGCAGCAATTCAGGAGGGTTGAGATCCGCGCTGTCAACCAGTGAACCGAGGTCGCGCCGGCGGCCCAGCACGGCCAGGGCCCGCGGTCCGGCGAACCGTTCATGCCAGGCTCCCGGTGAGGCCACGACCTCGACATCGAGGCTGTCGGCCCACCAGGCCGCCGGGGCTTCCGGCGGCAGGTGCCAGAAATCGTCGGGCTGGCAGTACCACAGGCGAGGCCGCTGCCCGGCGCGAAGCTCGAGAAGACCGTCGACCGCGAACGGTTGCGGCACCCAGGCGACGAAAGGCGCATGGGCCCGAAATGGCGGGTGTTGATCATCGAACAGACGAAGCTCCGGTCGCCCGGAGTGAATCAGCAGACAGTCGTAGCCCAGCTCGGACAGAATTCGATCGAACTGGTCCTTGCGATCGTCGACGTGGCGCGCGTAGATCAGCGCATTCGGCCTTGGCATTGATACCCCAGCGATGCGTTACACTCGAATGAGTCGTCTTACGGAATTGTAACGCCTCACCGAGGCCCCCACAGTCGCGATGAGCATCGTCCTCTACAACACCCTGAGCCGCCAGAAGGAACGCTTCGTGCCGATCGATCCGGATCGGGTCACGATGTACGCCTGCGGCCCCACCGTCTACAACTACGCCCATATCGGCAACGCAAGACCGGCCGTCATATTCGGCCTCCTCCACCGCGTGCTCGAGCGACGCTTCGGGCAGGTGATCTACGCGCGCAACATCACCGATGTCGACGACAAGATCAACAAGGCGGCCCTGGAAGAAGGCGTCGGCATCGAGGTCGTGGCAAGACGCTACACGGCCGCCTACCATCAAGACATGGCGCAGCTCGGTGTCGGTCGACCGACGATCGAGCCATTCGCCACCGATCACATCGACGCCATCGTCGAGATGATCGAGCGCCTCATTCAGTCCTCGCATGCTTACGTGGCAGAGGGCCATGTGCTGTTCGACGTCGAGAAGTTCCCCGACTACGGGCACCTTTCGAGGCGCGATCGGCGCGAGATGCTGGCCGGGGCGCGGGTCGAGGTGGCCCCGTACAAGAAGAACCCGGGCGACTTCGTGCTCTGGAAGCCGTCGGATGCGGACCAGCCGGGCTGGGACAGCCCCTGGGGTCGCGGTCGTCCCGGCTGGCATATCGAGTGCTCGGCGATGAGCGCGTCCCACCTCGGCGAAGTCATCGACATACACGCCGGCGGCCAGGATCTCGTGTTTCCGCACCACGAGAACGAAATTGCCCAGAGCCGCTGCGCGCACGGCACCGATACCTTTGCTCGCTACTGGCTGCACAACGGCTTCGTCACGGTCGAAAAGCGCAAGATGTCGAAGAGCCTCGGCAATACCCTGATCGTGCACGAGCTTCTCAAGACCTGGCCGGGGGAAGTGCTGCGCTATGTCCTGCTGTCGGCCCACTACCGACAGCCGCTGGACTGGTCGGAAGCGGCACTCGAGCAGGCCACCGCGACCCTGGATCGACTCTATGGCGTGCTGCGCGACCATTCTGCCGGAGAGGAAGCCGGCACGCCGGATCCCGATCTTGTCGCCGCGCTCGAAGACGACCTGAATACCCCGACCGCGCTCGCGGTCCTGAACACGCTGGCGCGCCAACTGGGCTCGACCGGATCATCGGCCTCGGCTGCGGACGCCGCAGGCCTCAAGGCTTCGGCCCGTTTGCTCGGCCTGCTGCAGCAGGCACCCGAGGACTGGTACACCCTCAGACGGGGCTCGACCAGCCTCAACGACGAGCAGATTCGGAGCCTGATCGACGAGCGGGCCAGGGCCCGCGAGCGCCGCGATTTCGCGAGAGCGGATCAGATTCGTGATGATCTCGCCGAACAGGGCATCGAACTCAAGGACGGTCCGGACGGCACCCACTGGGAAGTGGCGGCGCGATGAGTATCGACACCAGTCAGCAGGAAATCATCGACGAATTCGGCTTGTTCGACGACTGGATGGATCGCTACCAGTACCTGATCGATCTCGGACGCAAGCTCGAAGCGATCCCGGAAAGCGAACGAACCGAGGATCGATTACTGGCGGGCTGCCAGTCCCGGGTCTGGATGATCGCCGAGGGCGATGCCGATCGCCTGACCTTCCGCGCCAACTCCGACGCGGCCATCGTGTCGGGCCTGATCGCGCTTTTGCTGAGAGTCTATTCGGGGCGGTCGGCTGCCGAGATCCTCGAATCGGAACCGCGCTTCGTCGACGCGATCGGCTTGAGCGAGCACCTGTCGCCGACTCGCGCCAACGGTCTCAACGCGATGCTGAGAGCGATCAACAACGTCGCACGCTCAAAGCTCGAGTCCTGAACCAGCCCTGCCCGCCCGGAGCGGACCTGGGTCCAAAAAAAACCGGCCCGGGTCAGAAACCCGGGCCGGTCCATTCAGACTCAGCAGATCAACCGTCGCGGCGCTCGATCACCACAAGCTCGACGCGACGATTCTGTTCACGGTTGCGCTCGGACGTATTGGGGACCTTGGGCCGATCTTCGCCGTAGCCGACCACGCTCAGGCGGTCCGGATCGATGCCATTATCGACCAGGTAATCGTGGACAGCCCGGGCCCGCCGTTCGGACAAGCCATCGTTGTAGCTCGCGGCCCCGAGGTCGCAGGTGTGGCCGGCCACTTCGATCCGGGTGATCTCCTGATGCAGCTTGAGCAGCGCCACCGCCTCGTTGAGATCCGCCACCGCGCCCGGCATCAGCTCGGCGGAATCCAGAGCGAAAGTCACCATCGCGTCGAACTCGAACATCACTTCCGGCTCCGGTTCCGGCTCGGGCTCCGGATCGGGGAGCGGCACCGGACGGGGACGAGGTTCGGGCTCAGGCACAGGCTCGGGCTCGGGGGGCGGAGCCGGCTGCGGGCGGGCACCGAGCGGGAAATTGAGCGCCGCAGTGACGAAGAAGTCGTCGAAGCCGCTGCTGCGATCGAACGTATCCCGGTCGTTGTCGTGGCGATACTCGGCTTCGAGGCGCAGGCTCATCCGGTCGCCGTAGCTGTGGTGAATACCAAGTCCGAGCGAGCCGAAGATGTCACGCCCGTCGTCGTAGGCGCTCTTGTGCTCCTGGAGACCGGTGCCGAACAACACGTAAGGCCGGGTGTCGCCATCGCCGAAGTGATAACGACCGATAACGCCCAGAGAGGCCAGCTTGAAGCGGTTGCTGGGGCCGGGTGTGACCTCGGTGAAATCCAGCACATAGCGGTCGAGCCGGAGATCGAGACTCAGCGAAGGGGTGAAAAAACGGCCGAAGGAGCCGCCATAATGCAGATCGATGTCGTCATCGGTCAAGCGGTCATCGTCTGGAAACACCAGGCCGGTCTGGACGCCGAGGTACCAGCGATCATCGTAGTCCTGAGCCACCACCGCGCCGCTGCCGAGTAAACTCGCCAGACCAATACCAATCCATCTACGAACGTTCATTTTCATTCCTTGAAGTTAGGACTCAGTTCCGGTGGACGCCACGCATTCCAGAAGCAATACTGGAACTGCCCGGGCTGCACCCGACAAAATGATATCAGAACTCGTATCGAAACGCCTCAGCGGCTATCGCGCATCTGCTTCTGCTTCAGCTCCCAGCGCTCCTGGGCGTCCAGGCAGAGGGTCGCGATCGGGCGGGCTTCGAGGCGGGCCAGGCCGATTTCCTCGCCGGTTTCCTCGCAGAAGCCATAGCTGTTGTCCTCGATACGGGCGAGCGCCTGGTCGATCTTGCCGAGCAGCTTGCGGTAGCGATCACGGGTACGAAGCTCGAGGCTGTTTTCTGTCTCGCGACTCGCTCTTTCCGCCTCGTCTCCGACGTCCCGGACTTCGCCGCGCAGATTGTCGATGGTCTCCTGTGATTCGGTAATCAGGTCATTGCGCCAATCGAGCAGCTTCTGGCGAAAGTACTCGATATGCTCCGGACACATGTACGGCTCATCCTCGGAGGGCTTGTAGCCTTCGGGCAGGTTCACGTTCTTGCTGGGCATCGATTGTCGCGGCCTCACACCTTGGTTGTTGCAAAACCCGCAATTATATATGCTATTCCAACCGTGAAAGCAACCCGATGACCCGCGTTCTACTGGCCCTGATCCGATGCTATCGCTACCTTCTATCGCCGTGGATCGGCGGCCACTGTCGGTTCACCCCCACCTGCTCGACCTATGCGATGCAGGCCATCGAATTGTATGGTCCGGCGCGCGGAAGCTGGATGGCCTGCAAGCGCCTGCTGCGCTGCCACCCGCTGTGCGCCGGGGGGCATGATCCGGTCCCCGGACACGAAGACCTGAAGCAGGGCACGCGGGCCGAACAAGGCAGTGCCGACAGGCCGTCGAGCGGCCGGGCCGAACCCTGATCGGGCGTCGCTGCTGCGCGGCGCGTTTCACATCGGACGCCACAAATTCTTCCATAATCGAAGCAGCAGCCACAGGAAAGCCAGCGGCAGCAGAACCGTCTTCAGCACGAACACCGCAATCAGCTGCACGACATTTTCCGCCAGGCGCGAGAACAGCGCCTGGTAGGCGGCAATCCGCTCGCCCACCCTGAGCGATCCGCTGGCCTGGCGCCACCAGCCCCCGAGGCCGGAGGCCTGCTCCTGCTCCTCCAGGGTCGACTGGGCGTCCTGATCGCGCAGCGTCGACAACTGCTCGCTGGTCTGCTCGATCTCGGCCTTGGCGGTACTGAAGACCGGATCCAGGAAAGCGGTGAACACAAGCTCCGTTGCGAGAATGACGGCGGGCACGCCGAAACGAAGGAACACCGCAACCAGAAACGCACGGCGACCGGCCCGTCGCCACATCGATGACTCGGGGCGCACCAGTCCTGACCACCAGAACAGGACGCAGGCGGCAAGGATCAGCTTCATCCCCGGCCACTCACTGATTTCCATCAGGAGCCGCTGCGTTGCCAGGGACGCCGCCGAGGCCAGCATGACCCACGAGAAGCGCTCGACCAGATCGTTGACCGGGTCGAGAATCTGGCCCGGAGCCAGTCCGACCCCGACCCCGGCCGGCTGCAGCGCGACCTCGGTCTCCTGGACCACGGAAATCACGCCGTTCAGGGACCGCGCCAGAGCAAACGTGACCAGCGCTCGAGTCAGCATCGTCTCGTATTGCGACTCGGCTCGCTGGTCGATCACTCCGGTCCAGGCGATGATCAGCAGCGCCAGACCCAGAGCGACCGCCAGCGCTTCGCGCCAGCCGAAGGCGCGTCGAAGCTTGTCTCCCTTGCCATGGTCCTCGGTCATTCGCGACTTCCGAAGCGCACCGGCCTCATCATAGCCGCTGCACGACTCGACGCCGACCCGGATTGGTCGACGCGTGCCGGCGCGATCAATCTGCCATGACGACGAGAAAGACCCCGGCGAAGGCCAGCAGCAGTCCACCGAGCCTGCGCCGGTTCAGCGTCTCGCCCAGAATCAGCCAGGCAAACAGGACAATGAACGCTGCGCCGGTTTCGTTGAGTACCGAGGCCACCGAGGCCTTCGTGAGCTTGTAGCCCGCGAGCCACAGAATCATCGACACATAGCTGCCGAGCAGACTGGCGACGATGATCATCGGCCACGGCTGTACCGCCCGAAAGTGCAGCATCATCGCGCCCCAGCGGCGGGCCAGACTGACGAAGACGAGCATGCCGATGGCGCCGGCCGCCAGCCGCACGCCAACGGTCCAGAGGAACTCGTGTTCCTCGAGAATCGGTTTGACCATCACGATTCCGATGGCCATCAAGGCCACGCTGCCGACCCCGAATGCAGTGCCGAGCTTGAGTGCTCGGGCCGATACATCCTGACGGTTCTGGCGCCAGGTAACCAGAAGAACGCCGGCCAGCACGATCAGGAACCCGAAGTATTGAAGCGGCCGCAGGGATTCGGCAAGAAAGAGTGTCGACAGCAGGATCACGAACGGCGAGAACAGCATCGCGACGACCCCGGTTCGACTGGCCCCCATCAGATTGAGCGCGCGCAGGTACCAGGTATCGGCAATCGCGATACCGATCAGGCCGGAGACGATCACGATCAGCCATTGACCCGCGGTATAGCCCGGCAGACCGATACCGTGAAACACCGCGATCGTCGGGATCATGAGCCCGACCGCGAGCAGGTTCTTGAACAGATTGAGCTCGAACGCCGGCAGGGTCTCGCCCGAGCGCCGGAACAGCACGACCGCCAGGCCCCAGCAGGCCGCGCAGGCCACGGAAAAGAACTCACCCACTGAAGGAAACCTTCCAGACAGACAACCGCGACCATTCTAAGTCGTGGCGGGTCGGGTTCAGGTATGCTGTTCCCCGGTCGGCCCACCAGAAACTCAGCTTCTGTCGCTTCATGCCAATCTGGATCCTCCTGATCGCCCTGTTGCTGGTTGCGTTCGTCTTCTGGCGTCTTTGGCCGGAGCCACTGGCCCGAAGCTTCCAGCTCGCCGACCGCTCGCGTGGCCGTCTGCGCAGCCGGCGTGTCCAGCTCGACGGCGCTGACTGGCATTATCTGGAGGGGGGGCACGGCGAACCGCTGGTGCTCCTGCACGGCTTCAACGCCGACGCCCATCATTTCTGCCGCGTGGCCCGCCACCTGACGGCCCATTTCCGCATTCTGGCGCCTGACCTGCCGGGATTCGGCGAGACTCGCGCGAGAACGGTCGAGGGCTTCAGCGTCGAGGATCAGGCACGGGCGGTGCTCGACTGGCTCGACCGCATCGGGGTCCATCATTTCTATCTTGGCGGCAACTCGATGGGCGGGTATATCGCCGTCGCCATCGCGCGCCTGGTGCCCGAACGCGTGCGAGCCCTGTGGCTGCTGGCGCCGGGTGGTCTGCACAGCGTCAAACTGTCGGCCGTACTCGCCGAAGTCGCCGATGAACGCCACAACCCCCTCGTGATCCGGGACCTGGCCGACTTTCGCCGACTGGTCGACTACTGCTTCGTCCATCCACCCTGGATTCCGGCGCCGCTGGCCCGGTTCCTGGCCCGGCGCAGCGCCGCCCAGGCCGTTCAGGCTCAGCGCATTTTCGATGCTCTGCGCTACGACTCGACACCACTGGAAGACCTGGCCGGCAGCGTGCGGACTCCGGCGCTGATCACCTGGGGCCAGGCCGACCAGGTGCTGCATCCTCAGGGCGCGTCGGTCCTGGAACAGCTCATGCCCGATGCCCAGAGTCTGATCGTGCCGTCGATCGGCCATCTGCCGATGCTCGAGGCCCCCCGAAACGTCGCCGAAGCCTGGGTTGCCTTTACCGAAGCCCTGGCCCGTCGCGGCAGCCCGAACGACTGATCGATCCCCCCGGCTTCACCTGCGCTTGGCCTGGTCGCGGGGCTGTAGTACATTGTTTCCACGGGCGGACCGCCCTAGCGGCATGGCAGCCATGAGGGCCGATGGTTCGCCGGATCAAGGGGCTTTGTGGAAGCCGGAGTGCTGCGGCTTTCGATTGGCAGGGAAGCCGGAAAACCCGATGTCGAAATTCACCGTTCCACCCGAGGCGCTGCGCTGGCAGCCCGAGCGCGACAGTATTGCCGAGCCCTCGACGCGATCGATTGAACGGTTGACCGGACCACTCGGACAGGCGCAAGCGGGCGAAGCCGTCAAGCTCGGGCTGACCAGCGAAGGCCGCAACCGGCACATTTACGTTCGCGGCGATTCCGGAACGGGACGTCGAACGCTGATCGACCACTGGATCAACGAACTCGAGCTGCCGCCCAGACGTTCGCTGGATTTCTGCTACGTCCACAATTTTTCCAACCCCGACCGGCCGCGACTGATCATGCTGCCCGGCGGCCAGGGACATGCCTTCCAGCAGGCGATGGCCCGCATCAGTCTGTTCGTCCGCGATCGCCTGCCGGAAATTCTCAAGAACGACCCCATTCGCTCGCGTCGCGAAGCCCGCAAGGAATCGGCCGAACGCGAGATTCGCCTGAAGACGGGACCACTGGACAAGAAGCTGGCCAAGGAAGGGCTGACCCTGATCCGGACTCAGTCGGGGCCCAGTTCACGCGTCAGCATCTATCCGCTGATCATGGGAAAACCGGTGTCTCCGGAGGAGTACCGCAATCTCGTGGCGCAGGGTCAGGCCCGCGACGAGGACCGCCAGGCCGCACTCAAGCGCTTACGCGACTGGCAGGGAGAACTCAACAGAGTCGCCAACGAGATCAGCCAGATCTGGCAGCAGGCCATACAGCATATCGATCAGATCAACGCCACCGAAACGGCCCGGATCCTGAGCGAGCTGACCGCTGAAGTCGGGCGTCGCTTCAAGACGCCGGGGATGGAGATCTTCCTGCGCGAGATCATCGATGACATCGTCGAGAAGCGCATTGGACGCGACACCTCCCATCTGGCCGATCCAACGCTTCTCTACGGCGCCAACGTGCTGACCTCGCGAATGGACCGCAGGACGATGCCGGTGGTCCGGGCGACCCAGCCTTCAGTGGCCAATCTGTTCGGCACGATCGATCCGGCCTGGATGAGCAGCGGACGAGCGGTCACGTCGTTTCGGGGGATTCGCACGGGTGCTCTGCTCGAAGCCGACGGCGGCATCCTCGTGCTGGACGCAGCGGATGTGCTGGCCGAGCCCGGTTCCTGGCGCATGCTGATGCGCTCACTGCGGACCGGCAAGGCCGAGGTCGTTCCGCCCGAACTGGGGTGGCCGTATTCGGCGCAATCCCTGAAACCCGAGCCGATCCCGATCAACGTTCGCGTGGTGCTGGTCGGTGACCGGGCTACTTGGGATGAGCTGTGCCGGGATGACCGGGATTTCATCCACCTGTTCGGCGTGCTGGCAGATCTCGACGAGACCCTGCCCCGGGATCGGGAGCACATCAGCGGCTACGGGCGCTTCCTCGCGACGTCGATCGAGCGCGAAGGGCTGACCCACTTCGATCGTTCCGGCGTGCAGGCAATGATCGAATACGGCGCCCGCGGGGCCGGTGAGGCCGAACGCCTGTCGGCGCGCTATGGCGACCTCGCTTCCCTGGCCCGCGAAGCGTCGGAACAGGCACACGAAGACGGTGCGGAAACCGTCGATGCGAGCCACGTTCGGCGGGCCCTGAAACAACGTCGGACGCAAGCCGAACTGCCGCTGCAGCGACGATTCCGGGCGGCCGACCACGGCCATTTCGATCTGAACCTGCGCGGACGCATCGAAGGACGGGTCAATACGGTACAGCGCTCGGCCTCGGGCGCACAGCCGATCGGGCTGCCGCTGGTCGTCGGCGCAACGGTCGTGCCCGGCCTCCAGTGCGACATTCGTCTCGACGCCGACCGCGACGGGCGCGAATTCGCCGTCATGCTCGGAAACCTGCTGAGACTCGATCGACCGCCGCGGCTCATGGCATCGATCAGCCACGAGCCCGGACTTGACGGTGTCGATCCCGGACTTGATCTGGCCCGCGCCCTGAGCCTGATCAGCGCCCTCGGGCAGGTCCCGATACGGCAGGAGCTGGCGGTCGTCGGAACACTCCGTCCCAATGGTCGGGTCGGAGTGTTCGACGCGATCAACGAGCGGGTCGAGACCTTCTATGAATTGTGTCGACAGCAAGGACTGACCGGGCAGCAGGCGGTCGTGATTCCGCGCGCCAACTGCGGCGAACTGATGCTCGATCCGGAAGTCGTGAAAGCCTGCCAAAACGACATGTTTCGCGTCTTCGCTGTCGATTCCGTGCTCCAGGCCCTGGAACTAGGCTGCGAGCGCCGCGCCGGAACCTGGAAGGACGGAGCTTTCACCGAGCAGTCGACACTCGCGCGGGCTCGTGAACGCTTGACCCGTTGGAGCCCCGATTGAGTCTGGGGGGAAGGTTTCCAGTTATGCAATAGATCGAACGGTCCCGGATCAAGTCCGGGATGATCGCTCGTATCAGATTCCCGCTGCCACGATCGAAATCGGAATCGGCACCGCCAGCGCCCCCGCAAATCTACCTGCCGTCAGCCCGAGCCCCTGACTTCTAACGGCCAAGCACGAAGTCCCGCGCCAGGCGCTCGGCCGCCTCGATCTTCCCATGCTTGATCAGGGAACGCTGCAGGCGCCGGATCATCGGCTTCGGATCGACCGGAGCAGGCCTGATTCGCGCCCGATCGAAATCGATCAGATGCCAACCCCGATTGCCCGACCGCAGTACGTTGCTGGCGTTCAGATCCGCGTGGACGACGCCCGCAGCGAAGAAGCGCCGCAAGGTTTCGACCAGTGTCCGCCAGTCGTCGTCGTTTAGCTCGTCGACCGCATCAAGCAAGGTCCGTGCCTTTGGAATCAAGGCGGTCAGCAGGCCGGCACGATAGCTCGGGCCACAGCGCTCGCAGCTGACCATCAGCGGTCTGGGAGCGGGCAGACCGCGGGCATGCAACTGCTGCAGGACCTGCCATTCGCGGAATCCGCGGCTGCGTGAGTAGCCGCTGAACAGATAGCGATCGCGGCTCACGCGAGCCGCCTGTCCGCCGCGGTGGTAACGTCGCAGAACGGCCCGACCCGCGTCGGTTTCCACGACAATGGCCTGCCCCCGACCGCCCAGATCGCGCAGAACCGCTCCGCGCAGGCGCCAGAACTCCGGATGCAGCCATTCGAGGCTGACCGATGCGGTCCATCGGGGGTCATATAGAATGTGCGTCGCACCTGCCTGGAACCGTCCTGGCGACATGGTCGGATGTTGCCTCCAATTCTTGGCCCGGATGATTCATGACCGAGTCCGCTCCGCCGCGATCGATCTGCCTCCTGCGTCTGTCGGCGCTCGGCGATGTGTGCAACTGCGCCGCCCTGGTCAGCGCAATCCAGCAGGCCTTGCCGACCAGCCGCATCACCTGGCTGATCGGACGTAGAGAACACGCTCTGGTCGAGGACATGACCGGAATCGATTTCATTGTATGCGACAAGCAAGCGGGCTGGGCCGGCCTGCGAAGCACGCGCCGGGCCCTGACCGGGCGCCGCTTCGACGTCCTGCTGCATGCGCAGGTATCGGCCAGGTCGAACCTGCTGGCAAGCCTGGTACGGGCCGATCGACGTATCGGATTCGATCACCAACGCGCGCGCGAGGGGCACGGCCTGGTGGTGAGCGAACGCATCGCCGCCGTTCCGGGCCAGCACCAGGCCCTGGCCTTCCTCGAGTTCGCCCGCGCCCTGGGGCTGCCGGTCGACTCGGTCGAGCGACGGCTGCCGATTCCGGAATCGGCCGTGGCATTCGCGCGACTTCACCAGCCCGAGGCTCGGCGCGCGGTGCTGATCAGCCCGGCCTCCAGTCACGCCGGCCGCAACTGGAATCCGGCCGGCTACGCGCGGGTCGCCGACTGGGTCATCAGGGAAACCGGCCGGCCCGTCATTCTGATCGGAGGGCCAGGCAGAGCGGAGCGTGAACTCGGTGATCGGATCGAGGCCGAGATGACGAACCGGGCGACGAATCTCATCGGACAGGATACGCTCAAGGATTCCCTCGCCATGCTCGACCGCGCCGCCTGCCTGGTCAGCCCGGACTCCGGGCCGGCGCACTTCGCCGCAGCCCTCGGTACGCCGGTCGTGGGATTGTACGCGGCGACCTGGTCGCGCCGTTCCGGGCCTCTGGGCAGTCTGGAGCACTGCGTCGATCGATACCCCGAAGCAGCTCGCCGATTCTACGGACGCGAACCCGATGAGCTTCGCTGGGGTCAGCGCCTGGAAAAGCCCGGCGTCATGGACCTGATCACTTCAGACATGGTGACCGAACGGCTCGAGAATCTACTGACCCATCCAGACCGCCAGCTTGCGACAGCTCAGCCGGATCGATAGTCGCGATAGGATTTTTCTTCGACGATGTCCGACCCGAGAGCCTGATTGATCGCCTTCTTGAGAGCAGCGCGCTTGTCGTTGGTCAGGTAGACCGAGCGCGCCAGCTCGATGAAACGCTTCCCGAAGCGTCCCGCCCGTTCTTCGTCGCGGATCGCATCCTCGATCTCCCAGAGCGACTCGTTGACTGATTTCAGGTGTTCACGAAGCGCGACAATCTCTTCGCTCTCCAGCCCCGAATCGCGCCAGACCTGATCGAGCAGTTCACGCTCGCGGCGGACGTTGGCGAGTTTATCGGGGTCGCCAATACGCTCGGACTTGATATCCAGAATGGTGAGCTTGTCGAGAAGCTCCCCGGGCGCGACAGGGATGAGGAGCATGGGTTTGGTTTGGTTTGGTTTGGTTTGGTTTGGTTTGGTTTGGTTTGGTTTGGTTTGGTTTGGTTGGTTTGATTTGGTTTGGTTTGGCTGGTTTGGTTGGTTTGGTTGGCAACAAACGAAACCAACCTCACCAATATAATCAACCCAACCAAACCTCACCCGAGTAACCGCGACCTCCGGAGACCGGCAGGCCGCTGCACGTTTCAGGCGGTGCGGTCAGCCCCGGCTTTCGTTGAGCGCTTTCATGCTCAGGCGGATACGTCCCTGCTTGTCGACCTCGAGGACCTTGACCGTGACCTTGTCGCCCTCGGCCAACTCGTCAGTCACGTTCTCGACCCGCTTGTCGGAGATCTGCGAGATGTGGACCAGACCGTCCTTGCCGGGCAGAATCGTGACGAAGGCGCCGAAGTTCATGATCTTGGTGACCGTTCCTTCGTAGACGGCGCCCACTTCGACATCGGCGGTGATCTGCTCGATACGCTTGCGAGCGGCATCGGCGGCGGCCTGGTTGACCGACGCGATCGTCACGGTACCGTCGTCCTGGATATCGATCGTGGTCCCGGTTTCCTCGGTGATCGCGCGGATCGTCGAACCACCCTTGCCGATCACGTCGCGGATCTTGTCCGGATGCACTTTCATCGTGAACAGACGCGGCGCGTACTGGCTCATTTCCTCGCGCGGCTTGCTGATGACCTGGTTCATCTGGTCCAGGATATGACGGCGGGCGTCGGTCGCCTGCTTGAGCGCCACGCGCATGATTTCTTCGGTGATGCCGTCGATCTTGATGTCCATCTGCAGCGCGGTCACGCCTTCCTCTGAACCGGCGACCTTGAAATCCATGTCGCCGAGGTGATCTTCGTCGCCGAGGATGTCGGTCAGCACCGCAAATCGGTCGCCGTCCTTGATCAGACCCATCGCGATCCCGGCTACCGGCGCCTTGATCGGCACGCCGGCGTCCATCAGGGCCAGCGAGCTGCCACAGACCGAGGCCATCGAGCTCGAACCGTTCGATTCGGTGATCTCCGAAACCAGACGCAGGACGTAGGGAAAGTCCTCTCCCGACGGGACGACGGCCATCAGCGCGCGCTTGGCCAGGCGCCCGTGGCCGATCTCGCGGCGCTTCGGACCGAGCATGAAACTGGTCTCGCCGACGCAGAACGGCGGAAAGTTGTAGTGCAGCATGAACTGCTCTTTGGATTCGCCCTCAGGCGCGTCGATGATCTGGGCATCTCGCCCCGTTCCGAGCGTGGCCACGACCATCGCCTGGGTTTCGCCGCGCGTGAAGACCGCCGAGCCGTGGGTGCGCGGGAAAACGCCGAGCTGCATGTCCAGCGGGCGGACCGTGGTCAGGTCGCGACCGTCGATACGCGGCTGACCGGACAGAATGCGATCGCGAACGAAGTGCTTTTCCAGCGCCCCGAAGGCGGCATGGACTTCGTCGGCCGGCGGCGCGCTTTCGTCGCCCTCGGGGCAGAGCGCTTCGATCACGCTCTGGCGCAGTTCGGCGACGGCTTCGCGGCGGGCGGTCTTGTCGATGTGACGGTAGGCGGCTTCGAGCTTGTCGCCAACCTGCGCGGCGACCTTCTCGGCGAGGCCGGCGGGCTTCTCGGGCGGCTGCCAGTCCCATTTCGGCTTGCCGGCCTCCGCGGCCAGTTCCTCGATCGCCTTGATCGCGACCTGCATCTGTTCGTGCCCGAAAGTCACCGCGCCGAGCATCTCGTCTTCGCTCAGCAGATCCGCCTCCGATTCGACCATCAGGACGGCCTTCTCGGTCCCGGCCACGACCAGATCGAGGCGCGACTCCGCCAGCTGGCTCTGGGTCGGGTTGAGAATGTACTGTCCATCCACGAAACCGATCCGGGCCGCTCCGATCGGACCGTCGAACGGCACCCCCGACAGCGACAGCGCGGCGGAAGCGCCGATCAGTGCGGGGATATCGGCGTCGACCTCCGGGTTGGACGACATGACCGTGGCGATCACCTGGGTCTCGTTCATGAAACCGTCGGCGAACAGCGGGCGCAGCGGCCGATCGATCAGCCGCGAAGTCAGCGTTTCCTTTTCGGTCGGGCGTCCTTCCCGCTTGAAGAATCCGCCCGGGATCTTGCCGGCGGAGTAGAATTTTTCCTGATAGTTGCAGGTCAGCGGAAAGAACGACTGCCCGGGCTTGACTTCCTTGCGCGCAACGGCCGTGACCAGAACGACCGTATCGGCCATCGTGACCATGACCGCGCCGGTGGCCTGGCGCGCGACGTGTCCGGTCTCGAGCGTGACTTCATGCTCACCGAACTGAAAGGACTTGCTGAATTTCTTCACAGATCTACACTCCACGTTGCTTGCATTTTTGCTGCTTCAATACAGATTGCCTGATTCAATAAAGAACACCCCGGTCAGCACGAAGCCGCCGGGGCGTCGGAATTCCTATCGGAAGGTCCAGACCGCCTTAACGACGCAGGCCTAGACGCTCGATCAGGTCGCGATAGCGCTGAACATCCTTCTTCTTGACATAGTCAAGCAGGGAGCGCCGTTGATTGACCAGCTTCAGCAGGCCTCTACGGGAATGATGATCCTTCTTGTGATCCGCGAAGTGGGTTTGCAGATCCTGGATGCGCGCGGTCAGCAACGCCACCTGCACTTCGGGAGAGCCCGTATCGCCTTCGGACAACTGGTTTTCCTTGACAACCTGTTGCTTCTGTTCTGCTGTCAGAGACATGCCTTCATTCAACTCCGTTCAACGTTGAGACGACCGGGCTTTTTCAGAAAACCCCCTTGGAAAATACCATGCTTCCGGAGATCGGCAGCATAGTTCAAGTCGGGCTTTGTGCAAAAGCCCCAGTCGCCTTGATTCATCAAGCCGGCAATTGTACCCGTTCCAGATCGGCATTGGCAAGTTTGGACGACGTCCGTCAACAGTCCGGAATCGGCGACGCCCTCGGCTACAATGACCGGGTTCGAGTTCCGGAGGAGGGAACATGGCGCGTCTGGAGACCCGGGTCAACCGCAAGGATGCCGAATTCAAACAACGTTCGGCGCATCACCGGCGGCTGGCCGAGCAGCTGCAGCTGCGCCTGGCCGAAGCCGCTCGCGGCGGAACCGAACGCGCCCGACAGAAACATGCCGATCGCGGGAAACTGCTGCCGCGCGAACGCGTACGCACCCTGCTCGATGCCGGCAGCCCGTTTCTCGATATCGCGCCGCTGGCCGCCAGCGGACTCTACGGCGATGCCGCACCCGGGGCCGGCGTCATCGCCGGAATCGGTCGGGTTGCGGGCGTCGAGTGCCTCATCGTGGCCAATGACGCGACGGTCAAGGGTGGCACCTACTATCCGATCACGGTCAAGAAACACCTGCGAGCACAGGAAATCGCGCTCGAGAACCACCTGCCCTGCCTCTATCTTGTCGACTCCGGTGGCGCGTTCCTGCCGCTGCAGGACGAGGTCTTCCCGGATCGCGATCACTTCGGGCGGATCTTCTTCAACCAGGCGCGTCTGTCGGCAAGGAATATTCCGCAGATCGCTGTGGTGATGGGATCCTGCACCGCAGGCGGTGCCTATGTCCCGGCCATGTGCGACGAAGCGGTGATCGTTCGCGAACAGGGCACGATCTTTCTTGGCGGCCCCCCGCTGGTCAAGGCGGCCACGGGCGAGGAAGTCGACGCCGAAACCCTCGGGGGGGCCGACACGCATACGCGCCTTTCCGGCGTCGCCGACCACTTTGCCGAGAACGACACTCACGCGCTGGCCATTGCCCGCGACCTGGTGGCCAACCTGAACCGGCCGCAAGCGCAGCGTCAGCCGAGCAGCGCCGGCGAGGATCCGGCCTATCCGGGCGAAGACATCTACGGCATTCTTCCCACCGATACGCGCTACCCGTTCGAGGTCCGGGAAATCATCGCGCGCCTCGTCGACGGCTCCGATTTCACGGAATTCAAGGCACGTTATGGCACCACGCTGGTTTGCGGGTTCGCCCGGATCCACGGCTACTCGGTCGGCATCGTTGCCAACAACGGCATCCTGTTCGCCGAATCGGCGCTCAAGGGTGCCCACTTCATCCAACTGTGCAATCAGCGCGATATCCCGCTGGTGTTTCTGCAGAACATCACCGGCTTCATGGTCGGCAAGAAATACGAGCAGGGCGGCATCGCCAAGGACGGCGCGAAGATGGTCACGGCCGTGGCCTGCTCGCACGTACCCAAGTTCACGGTCATCATCGGCGGCTCGTTCGGTGCCGGCAACTACGCCATGTGCGGGCGCGCGTACCAGCCGCGCTTCCTGTGGACCTGGCCCAACGCACGTATTTCGGTGATGGGCGGCGAACAGGCGGCCAGCGTTCTGGCCACGGTGCGCCGCGACGCGCTCGAGGCCCGCGGTGAACAGTGGCCGGCGGAAGACGAGGCGGCATTCAAGGAACCGATCCGCGAGCAATACGAATCCCAGGGAAATCCCTACTACGCCACCGCCCGGCTCTGGGACGACGGCATCATCGATCCGGTGGACACGCGACGCGTGCTGGGCCTGGCGCTGGCGGCCTCGGCCAATGCACCGAGCGAGCGCGAAGGCTATGGTGTGTTTCGGATGTAGATGAAAGGCAGGTTCAAGGTTCAAGGTTCAAGGTTCAAGGTTCAAGGAAAAGCAGAAACCGGAAACTGACGCGAAGGGTCATCCCGGACTTGATCCGGGACCTTTCGAATACTCGCTGAAACCGGAAACCAGGGTTCCGAACAATGAATTCAATGCTGAAAATCGACACCGATGATCGCCACGTCACGACCATCACTCTCGACCGCCACGAAGTCCACAATGCTTTCAACGCGGCGCTGATCGCGCAGCTGGACGAGGCCTTCGACCAGGTCGCCGAAGCCGGCCCGCGCGTGCTGGTCCTGACCGGCGCCGGGGATTCGTTCTCGGCCGGAGCCGATCTGAACTGGATGCGCTCGATGATCGATGCCTCGGAAGTCGACAACCGGGCCGACGCGCGCCGCCTGGCGTCCATGCTGCGCAAGCTCGATCGCCTGCCCTGCCCCACGATCGCCCGGGTGAACGGCTCGGCCTTCGGCGGCGGCGTCGGTTTGATCGCCTGCTGCGATCTGGCCGTGACCAGCGACGCCGCCCGCTTCGGCCTCACCGAGGTCCGCCTCGGGCTCGCTCCGGCCACGATCGCACCGTTCGTGATCGACCGGATCGGCGTCCAGCACGCCCGCCGATACATGCTCACCGGCGAGCGCATGGATGCGCCGACGGCCTGCCGGATCGGCCTCGTCACCGAAGTCGTCGCTCCCGAGCAGCTCGACGATCGAATCGAGGGTTTCGTCGACGGACTGCTGAGCGGCGGGCCGCGCGCCCAGGCCCACATCAAGGAACTGATCCGGACGGTGACCGATCACAGCGGCGATCGGGAGGCGCTCGACCGACTGACCTCGGAGCTGATCGCGGCCCTGCGAGTGTCGCGCGAGGGCCAGGAGGGCCTGGCGGCCTTTTTCGACAGGCGCCGACCGGACTGGGGATACTGACGATGTTCAGAACCGTATTGATCGCCAACCGCGGCGAGATCGCCTGCCGGATCATTCGCACCTGCCGCCGGATGGGGATCCGTTCGGTGGCGGTGCATTCCGACGTCGACGCACGCGCACTTCACGTCCGCGAGGCCGATCTTGCCCTCCCCATCGGTCCGGCCCCGGCGCGGGAGTCCTACCTGGTCATGGACCGGATTCTCGATGCCGCCCGCGAGGCCGGCGCGGAGGCAATCCACCCCGGCTACGGCTTCCTGTCGGAAAACCCCGAATTCGCCCGCCGCGTGCGCGCCGCCGGTCTGACCCTGATCGGCCCGAGCGCCGAGACGATGGAGCTGATGGGCTCCAAGGCCGCGGCCAAGGCACGAATGGAGCCGGCCGGGGTTCCGCTCATTCCGGGCTACCACGGCGATGCGCAGGACGACGAGACCCTGGCGAGCGAGGCTGCCCGCGTCGGCTTTCCGCTGATGCTGAAAGCCGCTGCCGGCGGCGGCGGCAAGGGCATGCGGGTCGTACGATCGGCAGCCGGGTTCAGCGAGGCGCTCGCCGCTGCCCGTCGTGAAGCATCCGGAGCCTTCGGCGACGAGCGGATGATCCTCGAGCGCTACCTGGAGCGGCCGCGCCATATCGAGGCTCAGGTCTTCGCCGATCGCTTCGGCAATACCGTTCACCTGTTCGAGCGCGACTGTTCGAGTCAGCGCCGGCATCAGAAAATCATCGAGGAAGCACCCGCGGCCGGCCTTCCGGATCGTCTGAGGGCCGACCTGCTGGCCGCTGCGGTGCGCGCCGCGGAAGCCGTCGAGTATCTCGGCGCCGGGACGGTCGAGTTTCTGGTCGACGGTGACGAGTTCTTCTTTCTCGAAATGAACACCCGCCTGCAGGTCGAGCACCCGGTCACCGAGATGATCACCGGCCTCGATCTGGTCGAATGGCAGATTCGGGTCGCCGCCGGCGAAGCCTTGCCGCTGGACCAGTCGGCCATCGAGCAGTGTGGCCACGCGATGGAAGCGCGCATCTACGCCGAGGACCCGGATCAGGGCTTCGTACCGTCGACCGGGCGAATCGAACCGCTGCATTTTCCATCCGGCGACGGCATCCGGATCGACAGCGGCGTCGAGGCCGGCGACGAGGTCAGCATCCACTACGATCCGATGATCGCCAAGCTGATCGTGCACGGATCGGACCGCGAACGGGCGCGCCAGAAACTGATCAAGGCCCTGGCCGCGTCCTTCGTCGCCGGACCGACCACCAACCTCGGATTCCTGCAGACTCTGGCCGCCTCGAAGGCGTTCGCCGACGGCACTATCGACACCGGTCTGCTCGACCGCGACCTCGCATCGGTCGTTCAGGCCCCCGAGGCCGACGACGGGACTCTCGCGCTGGCCGCGGCTGTCTGGATGCACCGGGCGGACCGGGCCCGGTCGGAGCGGACGAGCCCCTGGGACCGACCCGACGGATGGCGTCTCGGTGAGGCCGCGCCGCGCCATCTGGACCTCGAACTGGCGGGCCGGCGCAGTGCGGTCGAGATCTTCGGTGCCGACGGCCACTATCGCGTGGTCATCGATGACCGAGAGATCGACGTTGACCTGACCGCGACCGCAGAGCCCACGATACTGGCTCGAATCGATGGTCGCTCGGAACGCGTGATGGCATTCGGCGACGATCGCGGTCACGTGGAACTCTCGCGCGGCAGTCAGCGCCACCGCATCCGGCGCCATGAACGGTTCGAAGCGGTTGGCGAGAGTACGGCCGGCGAGGGCCGCCTGACCGCGCCGATGCCCGGGAAGATCCTCGATATCGGCGTCACTCGAGGCGACACGGTGTCCGAGGGCCAGACTCTGCTGATCATGGAAGCGATGAAGATGGAGTTGACCATCAAGGCCCCGATGGACGGCGAGGTCGCGCAGATCGCGGTCAGCGTCGATGACGTGATCGAGGCCGACACCCTGCTGCTCGAAATCGGATCGCCGGACCCGTAGCGACAGGCCGGCGGCAGCCGAATTCGGATCTGTCTGTGATGAACGCCTGTCGTCCACAACGGCCGTCCACAACGCCAACGCTGGTACGCTACGCCCTTCAGCCTGGTTTGATGAGAACTGAATGGAAGCGGATGCCATCATCGTGGGCGGCGGACTGGCCGGACTGGTCGCCGCCTGCGAATTGTGCGATGCCGGCAAGCGAGTCATCGTGCTCGAGCAGGAGGGCGAAAACAGCCTCGGCGGCCAGGCGTTCTGGTCCTTGGGTGGGCTTTTCTTCGTCGACTCACCCGAGCAGCGGCGGATGCGGATCAAGGACAGTCCGGAGCTGGCCTGGCAGGACTGGCTCGGCTCAGCGCAGTTCGACCGGCCGGAGGATCACTGGCCGCGTCGGGTCGCTGAAGCCTTCATCGAATTTTCCGCCGGCGAAATGCGGCCCTGGCTGCACGCGATGGGCATGCGCTGGTTCCCGATCGTCGGATGGGCCGAGCGCGGCGGCGCGCAGGCTCACGGCCACGGCAATTCGGTCCCGCGCTTTCACCTGACCTGGGGCACCGGTCCCGGCGTCATCCGGCCTTTCGTCGAACGGCTGACCGGCCACGCTAGAGCCGGCCGGGCCGACCTGCGCTACCGCCATCGCGTCACCGGACTCCACACCGCTGACGGCGCGGTCGCAGGCGTCAGCGGCGACATCCTCGAGCCGTCGACGGTCGGGCGCGGCGAGCAATCAGGCCGCGAAGTCATCGGCGACTTCGAGCTCGAAGGCGACTGCGTCATCATCACTTCCGGCGGCATCGGCGGCAACCACGACCTGGTGCGCAAGCACTGGCCCGTCGAGACCCTGGGGCCCGCACCGAAACACATGGTGGCCGGCGTTCCGCATCACGTCGACGGGAAGATGATCGGCGTCGCGCAATCCGCTGGTGCCGCGGTCATCAACGGCGACCGGATGTGGCATTACACCGAAGGCGTGCACAACTGGAACCCGATCTGGCCGAAGCACGGCATCCGGATCCTGCCCGGACCGTCCTCGATGTGGTTCGACGCGACCGGACAACGGCTCGAAGCGCCGTGTCTGCCCGGCTTCGATACGCGCTCGACCCTGAAACGGATTCTCGCAACCGGTCACGAACATTCCTGGTTCGTGCTCAACCGATCGATCATCCGCAAGGAATTTTCGCTCTCCGGATCGGAGCAGAATCCCGACCTGACCGGCGCAAAATGGTCTAGTGTTCTCAAGGCCCGCAGCGGTGGCCGGGTCCCGCCGCCGGTTCAGGCCTTCATGGACAAGGGCGAGGATTTCGTGGTCGCCGACCGCTTCGACGAACTCGTCGCCGGCATGAATCGCATCACGGGTCAGGACCTGATCAACGCGACTGAACTCAAGGCCCGGATCGAGGCCCGCGACCGACAGATCGACAACCCCTACTCGAAGGACGCCCAGGTCACCGCCATCCATGGCGCGCGCGGCTATCTCGGCGACAGACTGATTCGGACCGCGAAGCCGCATCGACTGCTTGACCCGAAGCACGGGCCGCTGATCGCGGTGCGCCTGAACATCCTCACGCGCAAGACCCTCGGCGGACTGCACACCGATCTCGACTCCCGCGTCCTCGACGCGAACGGCCAGGTGATCGACGGCCTGTACGCGGCCGGCGAGTGCGCCGGCTTCGGCGGCGGGGGTTACCACGGCTACAACGCGCTGGAGGGCACGTTCCTGGGCGGCTGTCTGTTCAGCGGACGCCAGGCGGGCCGGCATGCCGCCGGTCGCTGAGCCCGGCTAGTGGGCCACGCGGTAAATTAGGTAACACTCAGCCCATCCTGACCGCCGGCACGCCAAACAGGATCGGGTGCAGCCAGAAAGCGAACGCCACGTAGATCCCGATACCGCCGACGATCACGATCAGATCGTTGACGGGCGTTGCCGGTAGCTGCGGCGCCGTGCTGGCGGCGGTTCGCTTCTTGACCGAAATCCGGTCGAACACCGCCCAGGCCAGGAAGCCGCCGAACAGCAGGACATCGTGCAGCATCCCGTTGACGAGCAGATGTCCGAGCGCCCAGAGCTTGACCGCGACCAGCATCGGATGCTTGAGCGCATGCTTGATGCGACCCGGGAAATAGGCCGCCAGCAGCGCCGGAAAGACGAACAGCATCAGCAGCATGTTCAGATGGCGCAGGAAGTCCGGCGGCGTGTAGAGCACAACCGGGTCCAGTCGCGCCTGACCATAGCCCCTCACGATCAGTATCAGACCGATGATCGAGACGACCCCGTAGACGAGCTTGTAGGGAATCAGGCCGACTGATGCGACCATCTTCTCGCGCAGCGGCTCGGCGACGATGCGCAGCGAATGCACGCCCAGAAAAAGCACGAGGCCAATCACCAGAAGGCTCATCGACTCACCTCCATGGAACCACGGTGCAGGCTTCGGCACGCATAAGGAACAGGCCTTGCATCAGACAGACAACACGGCTTCATCGACTTCTCCAGATCGGGAATGGGCTGATATTACCGCGTTGAAAGACCCTCAAGCCAACGATCGACTTCAAGCGTTCCGGGATCATCTTCGCCGAAACGCAGGATCCGGATTGCCCTGGCCTTCTCCCGGGCGACTCGGGCCGGTTCCCGCTCGCCGTCCCTCCAGTGCGAACGACCGGTCAGCAGCAGGGTATCGGCCAGCAGCGGGTGATCAGCCTCGTACAGGGATCGCCGCATCTCGAGAGAACGGTTCAGCCAGGTCCCGGCCGCCTCGGTATCGCCCGTCATCAAGGCCGCCCGGCCGAGGGTGATGCGGCGTGCAGGCCAGCTGTGGATGGTGCCCGCTGAACACCGTCTGCTGAATGCTCAGGGCCTGGCCGAGCAACGGCAGTGCCTCGTTCGGGCGATCCTGCTCCAGCTTCATCCAGCCCAGATTGGCCAGATTGCCGGCGGTCTTGCTGTGCCGCTCGCCATGGACGGCGAGGTTGATACTAACGGTCTCATTATTGAGCATTATTGAGCAGACACTCAGAGCTACGGACGCGTTTGCCGGCAAGGCGCGCGAGTGCGGGCATAGCGGGCCTATGTCAAATGAGCGCAACACGTGCCGTCCATCGTCAGGCACAGCGCGGCCTGTCATTTAGAATCAACAAGTCAGGGGCAACAGGAATGGCCCGACTCCGCGTTCTCGCTTATGCCTTGGGAACCATCCTTGCCGGCGAGCGACGCCTTGATTCGCGCCATTCCTGATGCCCTGAATGCAATCTAAATGGTTGCCGGGTTAATAGTAGGAGCGAAGCGAGCCGAGCAAGGATCGCCCCGAGTGCCGAAAGTCATGACTTGCGGTCTCCCTCTTGTGATCCGCCGTCGAGCCCGCTATACAGACTCCATGAGTCGAGTCACTCGAAAGATCGCCGGCGAGCTGCTCGGTCAGCCGCTGGCCTGGGCGTCCTACGCGGCCTGGCTCGCGGTTTTCCTGTCGGCCAGCGCCGTGTTCGGGGCGCCCGAGGCCGGTTTCCCCGCCCTGCCCGATCTGCTGCTGATCGGCTGGCTCGCGGCCTGGCTGGCCTGCCTGCTCGATGAGGTGATCAGCCCGCAAGCGCGGGACGCGGCACTGGTCGCACTTGTCCTGCTGACGGCGCTGTGCCTCTGGTTCATTCCCGCGGGCACGACGCCGATCCTGCTCATCCTGCTCGCCGTCCAGCTTACCGACCGCCTGCCCGCTGTTCAGCTCGGCGCGGCCCTGACCGTGATCAACCTGTTCTTCTTCGGCGTCATGATCGGCCCCTGGGAGCAGAATCTGCGCAACGCCGGCCTGACCCTGCTCGGCATGGCCAGCTTCCAGCTGTTCGCGGTAATGGTGATGATCTACGCGCGCCGCGCCGAGCGTATGGCCGAGGACCTCAAGGCGGTCAACGCGCGCCTGCTGGCCACCCGATCCCTGCTCGGCGAAACAGCCCGCGACCACGAGCGCCTGCGCCTGTCGCGCGAGCTGCACGACGTCGCCGGCCACAAGGTCACCGCACTCAAGCTGAACCTGCGCGGCCTGGCGCGTCGTCTCGATGGCGAGGCTGCGGTCGAGGTCGACAAGGCGACCGCGCTGGCCGACGAACTGCTCCAGGACCTGCGCTCGGTCGTTCGCCATCTGCGCGAAACCGAGGGCATCAACCTGGTCGAGAGCCTGCGCGAAGTCGCCCGGCCCCTGGCGCGGCCGCGCCTGGAGCTGACGATCGACGAGCAGGCCCGGATTCCGCGCGCCGATCAGGCCGAAGCCCTGCTCCGGGTCGTGCAGAAAGCCCTGACCAACGCCGCTCGCCACGGTCCGGCCGAAACCCTTCACGCCCGCCTCGATCGGGCCGACGACCGCCTGGTCATGACCGTAGAAGACGACGGCCGGGCCAACGGCGACCTGCGACCCGGCAACGGCCTGACCGGCATGCGCGAGCGCCTGGCCGAACTGGACGGCACCCTCGATATTTCCCGATCCGAGCTCGGCGGCCTCAAACTGACCGCGTCGCTGCCGATGGAGTTGCACTGATGCCGATCCGTATTGCCCTGGCCGACGACCAGACGCTGATCCGCGAGGGGCTGAAGTCGGTCATCAACGACCTGCCCGGTCTGGAAGTCGTGATCGAGAGCGAATCGGGCGATGCGCTGCTTGCCGCGCTCGAGGATCGACCGGTGGATCTGGTCGTCTCCGACATCCGGATGCCCGGCGTCGACGGCATCGAACTGTGCCGTCGCCTGCGCGAGCGTGATGAAGCGCCGCCGGTCCTGCTGCTGACGACCTTCGACGACAGCGCGCTGATGCTCGCAGCGGTCGAAGCCGGCGCGCGCGGCTTCGCGCTCAAGGACATCTCGCCCGAAGACCTGGCTGAACAGATCGCCGCGGTCGTGCGCGGCGAAAGCCGGATGCAGCCGGTGCACACCTCGGGCGTGGCCGAGCGCTACCCGTACCAGGACGATCGCCCGCCGATCGAATCCTTCAGCCAACGGGAACTCGACATCCTGCGCCTTATCGCCGGCGGCTACTCCAACCGCGAGATCGGGCGCACGGTCCACCTCGCCGAAGGCACGGTCAAGAACTACGTCTCCGAAATCCTCGACAAACTCAACACCCGCGATCGGACACGCGCCGTCCTGAAAGCCATCACGCTGAAGATCATCTGATCGATTACGCCAATTTTCCGTTAGCCAACTAATGGCTGAGTTTCATGCGCAATCCGGAAACCCTCAAGGACTCGACATCCCCGGTATCTGACAGGCCGCGACATCGAAACTGAACACGCTTTCGAGCTTTTGCTGCCATTCGCTAGCCTGACGGAAGGCCTTGTTCACAACCAATGCGTCGGGAAAATCCGCTCGCTTCTTTTTTCCGCCGACCTTTACCGGCCGGGCCGCACTGAAGTCCTTCAGCGCGCACCACACGGCATGGGCATTTTCAAAGACGATATTGGGCTCTTCGAACAGCGCGTTGATGACGCCTGCCACCTTCAGCTCATCGAGCCGATACCGTTTCCCCGTCAGCACCCAGACCGTTTCCACCAGTACGACATCCGTGACAAGAATGCGGCGAGTTCCTGTCATGAGCAAGGCGGCCTTGCGCGACTGCTCCTCATCATCCTGCAGCAGGTAGCGCAGCAGCACGTTGGTGTCGACCGCGATCATTCCCCGATGCTGCTTTGCCGCGACGCCGCCTCGCTCACCTGCCGGTCGGCGTCAATGCCTGCGAGCATTCCCAGCGCCGCTCCGGAAGACTTCTTGACGATCGTGATATGGCCATGGTTATCCACATAGCTCTCGAATTCATCGCCAGCCTCGATTCCCGCGATTCGGCATTGATCGACCGGTAAGGTAATCTGCCGCTTCGAACTGACTCTGGGCATGGCATCATCCTTTACCAAATTGGGTTTCGTAAAGAATAATCGGGGATTTGCATTCTGTCAATTCCCGCAGCTTTTCTTTGGCTTCACGTTCAACAGATTCTCCACAAAACCGACATCAGCGACCGCGGCGGCACCGTCCTGAAAGCCATGGCCAAGATGATCATTAAATCAGCAGAAGTGCGCGATACCGAATCCACGTTTTGCCAGAACGTTGCTATAGCCGAGACCCTGATGATCAAAGCTGCGAAAATTAGCCAGCGCTGGATGCAGGGATATCGGGCGAGAGGGATTGGCTGATTCTTCGGTCTCAGACCGAGCAGGAACCGACAAACCTCTACCCATTCTACTAACGAGATCAATGATCAGCAGACATTCAGCGCATCAGAGCCGGCCTCCGGCAAGGCGCGCGAGCGCAGACATGGCCGGTATATTTAAAGTGGCTCTTCACTGAATCGTGTGGGTAGTATTCAATTCTGTACCGCCGCCGGCTAGAGGTCCAGTCCGCCAAGGTGAAAGTAGATCGCAGCCTTGAACCGCTCCTTGTTGCGGAAACCTCTGGCATCGCGCTTGATCTTCTGGATCATTGTGTTGAAGCCCTCGGCGCGAGCGTTCGTCGCGCCAGTGACGACAGCAGTCAGGATGCCTTCCAGATGACGCTTGACCATCCTCGCAACCTTTTTGACCGGCTCAAGCCGCGAGCGGATGGCCCAGGCATACCAGGACATCCAGGCCTTGCGCGCCCAGCCTCTGGTCTTGTAGCCCCACAGGCACATAGCGTGGGTCTTGATCGCCCAGGCCCGGGCAGTCTTCAGGTTGGCAGACTTGAGTTCCTTGAGACGGATCCAGCTCTTGTCGCTCATGTTGTCGGGGTGCTGCAGCCAGAGGTAGCGGCTCTTAGTCAGCACCGAGCCACCTTCGGCTGCTAGCAGGGCCTTATGCTCACTGCGTCGAACCTTGTCAACGGCCTCACCAAGATGCTGGGCGACGTGAAATTTGTCGAAGGCGATCTTGTGCTCGGCACCCGGAACATGCGCCAAAGTGGAATCGATGAACGGGCCCCACATGTCCATGGCCACCGTGCGCAGGCCTGCCAGCGCTTCAGGCGGCTGGGCGGCGTACCAGGCATCCAGCGTCGAGCGCTTGCGGTCATCCGCCACATGCAAAACCCGATCGCCACTGCTGATCACCGTCACATACTGGTGCCGGCGCTGAAACGCCGTCTCGTCAATGCCAATCGAGTCCGGAAACGCCTGATCCCGACGTGCCAGGCCGCGCGCCACCGCACGCTCCTGGACACTGCTGACCGCCGACCAGCTCAAGCCCAGCTGCTTAGCCACTTCCGAAATCGTGCCGATCTTCAGCCAGTCAATCACCAAGGCCTCAAACAGCGCCGTCAAGCGGCTGTTGCTCTCGGCCCACGGCACCGGAATCTGATGAACCCCATGCTCCGGACACTGAACGCGCGGCACCTGCGCCACCAGCCACGTCTTGTATTGACAGGTATCCAGGTGGCGCCACTTGCGCTCGCGGGTGTCGTACCCCGAGCAGCTCGCCCCGCACTGCGGACAAGCCAGATCCGCGCCGGAATGGCGAATGTGGACGGTGACACCGATGGCTGGCAGATCGACTTGCACCTCAGAAACCTCCCAGGGTGCCTGGATACCCAGAATCTGGCGGTAAAGCTCGCGGTCGTGCATGGTCTGGACTCACAGCGGGGCCAGACCTTAGGCTATCCGAACCGCTCAACCCACACAAAACCGGGAAGAGCCTTTTATAAATCGCCCGCTCGGCTTCAATCAACGGAAGCTGTTCAACTCCGTTCTTCATTGCATAGGTTACCAATTTGAAACCACCTCGCGACTTCTGCTGGCCATCATCAACAACTATTGCTTTAGCATAGCCATCAGGGGCGCGTCGTTAAGGATCTGGATTCTTGGGCGCTTACCAAGTAGGAACTAAGATCAAAGACATTGGTCGCCAGCAATTGAAAATCCACCGTTACGAGGCACGCGAAACGTGAGCGTGTTCCACTCTGCACGCTTTCCAAACCGTTACTCCCGACTACCTTCTGAACCTATCAAGGCCGCTTCGAAGGAGCCTGCGCATAACCCAAAAAAAAACCGAATACCCCAGCCAAAAACAGCAAAGCTACTGGCCAACCAACCAGACTCCCGAGGATCGATCCAATAAACGCAGACCAGCCACCCTTGATCGCAGCGCGTCGGTTCTGTTCATTCGAGCCCCGAAACAGGGCCGTCACGACCAGGACGCTGGAGATCACACAGATAACTGCGGTGATGGGGTCAAGCGGCGGGCCGCCAGGGTCCAGGATCTCGTCGGTGAAACGGCCATGCTGGGCAAAACCGACTGCCGGAAGCAACAACAGCAGCAATCCAATCAATAGGCACTGGAATCTAGAATGGAGGCTCATTGGGGTCGGGAGCAATGGTGTCTAGTGATGAGGCCGCAGCTGAGTCCAGCATTTCAAGATTCTGGGTTATGATTTCGGTGGAATAACGGTCCTGACCTGCGCGGTCTTTCCACTTTCGCGTCTGAATTCGACCGTCGATGTAAACTTTGGCGCCCTTCCGCAAGTGTTTCTCCGCGATCTCGTCCAGGCGACCGAAAACTACAATATTATGCCACTCGGTATTTTCCTGTCTTTCGCCGGTGCTTCGATCACGCCAACTCTCTGTGGTTGCGAGACGCAGATTCGCAACCAATGCGCCCGATTATGTAATTCGCACTTCCGGATCCAGACCGCGGTTTCCAATCAAAAATGCACGGTTGACGCCAGCCATCCTAGTCTCCTCATGTTGGCTTGGTGTATTTCAGATCGTTACGGTAAATCAATGACAATACCGCTTTGGCCCGACTCATTGCAACGTAGTGAGCTGCGAGATTTTCGGTACTTGATGCCTTCGGCTCAGGAAGGTCAACAACTACGATGGCATCATTTTCCAGGCCCTTGAAGTCGGCCACACAAGCAAAACTGAGCTCGCTCGGCGGAAAGTTGGCCAACGAGTACTCGTCAAGGAAATGCACCTTTCGCTGCAGTGATTCCGGCAGAACCGCGACAGACGAACCGGCGAAATCCGAGGCAGATAGTATTGTGATTTGTGCTGGTGACAGGCCACCATCACGAATGAGCAACTCCAACTCAGCCTGCAGTGCTCTGGCCGAATCTTCGCGGCCCTTGGCAGTTTGCTTGCGAACGGCTGGACCTTCGCCAGCCCCTTGCACCCCCATATCGGCGCCCAGGGATGACTTTACTTCTTCAAGTATCAACCGGGTGTTGCGACAATTCTTTTTCAATTGCACGATGGATGGGCCGCAGCTTTTCAGGAACTCCAAAGCCTCCGGCTCAACCTCGCCAAAAAAACCGGACTGGTTATTGATATCGTAGAAGTAGGTCCAGCTCCCTTTCGCAAGCCCGCCAGTCAGAATCTGATCAAGGAGATCAAGACTGCCCATCTGCAACATGTCCTGCCCCTCATCAACAATGAGCGCATCAAAGGCAGAGATTGCCTTTCGTCGAAGCCTCGTTCCAAGTGCCTCCAGCAGACAAATTTCAAGATTGGGGATAGTGAAATGGGCATGCAAATAACTTTGCAACCATGGCGACTTGCACACCAGGGCCACCTGCTTTCCGGCTCCCGACCAGCGTCGGGCAAACTCAAGCGCCATCAAGGTTTTGCCGGTCCCGGCGCCACCCGCGCATAGCACTCTGTCATTTTCGGAGAAGTAGTCCACTGCTTCCATCTGGCTTTCAGTAAGCTCAACGACCTGGTCTGCCGCCCAACCGGTCTGGACATGCAGGGGCACAATCGCCTCAACTTCTGGACGAAGAAAGGCGCCCGCCTCTCTGAGCGCGCCAGCGTCGACTCTACCAGGCTGGACTCCGGGCTTGCTTTCCCAGTAACAAAACAGACCCCGCAACCAGCGGTCCATATCCTTCACCGCCCGGCTATCAGAAACCATCACCTGTTCCCACTCCGCGCCAGTCTGCGACCAGTCAGTATCCGGAAATACCACGCCATATCCAAACACAAACTTGGAGTAAATGGAATGCGGCAACGATTCCTTCAGCTTGCCAATCAAGCCGTGAAGGCCGGTCTCAGCCTGACGGAAGGGACTTTCCGAAAGCCGATGTTCGACTCCCCTCGCATCGGTTGAATACCAGACTCCCTGCCGGCAGGCAATCCCGCCGCCCTTGATCTCCAGAACGTAAATACCACGGGGACAGCAAATCACGAAATCGATCTCGCCAAATCTCTTTCGCGCATGCCGAGTAAGATTGAGAGAATGATAGGCAACATACTCCTGCCGACTATCACTCGAAAAACTCCGTTTCAGGGCATCAAATACGCGCAGTTCAGCCCGACTCTTCCGGTCATAGGGTGAGGCCGGAATCATTCTCATCGATTTCAGACCTTCAACCTGGTTCTTGCATCACTCTGAAGTGATGCGGGCAATAGCGTTTTTCCGATCTTCGCCAGAAGATCAATCTCGTCGACCACAAGCTCGACGAAATCGACTTCGCCTGGCACAGTGATATGCAGCCCGCTAGAGGTCACCTGTGTGTCATACCGGCCCTTCGGCAATCTGATATGGGTCTGCACGATATCCCAGCCCATCTCCTTTGCTATCATCACCGCAACCGCCTTCTGTGGCTTGCTTAAACCCATCTTGCCGGGAGAAAATGCCTCACGAAGACTGAGCGGACGAGAGGGTGGTTCACCAATCGCAATTCCGGAATCGGAGCTCTGGTGCGCAAACTCGGCCATTCTATGCGAAACCGCTGCCTGCAAGCCAGGAATGCTCCTGAGGTCGGCCGGCAGATCGATCCACCGCTTGCTCGCGGTCATAAGCAATCCAGAGAGCAGCAGCTCTTCATCGCTGATGTGGTCATCGGACAACTCCAGCAGATCAACTACATCATCATTCAAAAACAAACACACCAACGCGCGAGACAGCAGCTTGCCATGGGCAGAAAGAATGTCCGTACTACTCTTGTCAGGTAAACGTTCGATCTCCTTAAGCTGCTCAACAAGCTTTGCAGTGGCGCGCTTCGCCTTTTCGTCCATATTGCCCAAGGCCTGCTCCAGGAAGTGGACAACAGCGTCTCTTGTCATGGCAACGTCATTGGCGAGACCGCAGCTCGAAATCGAATCGTGCAGGCCCCAGAGCAACTGAACGGACTGGCCCATCTGCAGATCTGGCGAACCTTTCTGCATCCACCGTCCAGTCGACTCGACCAGTTCGTCGAATGCGCTGGAATCCTCGTGCCGCTCCCCATAAAGGAAGCTTGATATCTGGCACAGCTTGCTACTGCGGTCTGCGAGCTTGGCGCTCAAGGCCAGAAAACCACCCACCGCGCCACACTCTGCCATTGAAATTTTGCGTTGTTCGACGTTGAGCGGAACCAGCGGCCATTCCTTGGTGGTGGCGGGTTTGAATGATGCTTTCCGGACCCTGAGATCGACTGTGCCTAAGTCAACATTTCGGAGGTCCCGGGCCGAATCCAGCAGTGCTTTCTTTTGTTGGGCATCTCGCATTTCCACCCGCTCAATTAATGTCAATGGCAGAGGCGCAGGGACAAGGAGGCGATCTTCCTTTTCAAACACCGCATCCTCAAAGCGAATTCTTTGAAGACTGTCATCTGCAGACCAGAGCAGAACCGGCCCAGACAAACGAGACAGGTTCAGAATCACTACGCATGGAATCAAATGATCTGCCTCGCGACAGCAAAGCTCGATTAGCCCAGGCGATGGTCCGCGCTGAAACAACGGCACCCAGCCCGGCAAAACCGACAGCGAGTCTTCATAGTACTTATCTCCGAATGCATTGGATGGCAAAATCATGCCACTTCCCAACATGAAAAACAGGTTGAGATGATTGGTTGCGATTCGCCATTCGACGACCCTGCCTCCCTGTTTCACTTCTTCAGGTTGGCCGAACAAATCAGTTTTGGTCATGAGAGTCTCTCCAGGATTTCTGAATCCTTCGGCAGGATGATTTCGATTGGGCATCGCTCTTTGGTTCGGGCCAGCATGAACACTTGCCTCATGGCGCGCGCAGTCATTACGTAAAAGAGCCTTTTCTGATCCTCAGCAAAGGAGGCGCGACAATTGAACTGATCCAGACCAGCAATGAAAACAACATCAAACTCGAGGCCTTTGCAGGCTTGAGCATTGATGACCACGAAGCCTCCTTCGCTGAAATCGATTTCATTTCGGTCATTATGGGAGTGGGTTGATACCGGGGGTGTTCCATTCTCGAAATCAAGGTGCGTAGTTCGCAGCCCGTTGAAAAAGTATTGCCTCACTTGGTTGTTGGGTGTAAGGACGCCAATCAGGAGCTTGTTCTTGTGTCGGTCCGAATACAGCATTAGCCTGCGGAAAATTCTCGCACTGTCCTTGTCTTCATAACAAAACAGGATCGGCTGTCGCACCGTTCTCTTTGGGAGCGGAGGCAGTTCTGGTGGCTCAGTACTTGGATCTGAGACATAAAACTCATGGGCCAACCGCGCCACCGTGTAGGAGTTCCGATAATTGGTGATCAGGCGGTAGTTGATGGTGGGTTGAACTGCATTTTCAATATCAAAACGCTTGCTGTTTTCCGGCCAAAGCGGCTGATTGAAGTCGGCTGCCACGAAGAGATTGGGTATTTGAAGTTCATTCAGAAACTGGTAAAAGTCTGGCGGCATGTCCTGGCCTTCATCGACGATTAGGTACTTATCCTTGAACTGCCTCTCCAGATCATCCAGCGGCTGCTCTCGGATGACTTCCAGACAGGTATTCCAGTCAATCGGTTTCCATGAGGAAACTGGGTCGGATGCCATTGTGGGAACAGACTGACCGGTAAGGTCCCGGTATGTCTTGAAGAACCAGGACTGCCATTGACTGGACTGCAATTCAATCCCGAACAATTGCTCGCTTGCCGATCTAAGCAAGTGATTGAACACAAGAAATCGGTATTCCTTCTTCGCGTCGTGAAGTCTGCGCGCACGCAACAAGCACATCACTGACTTGCCGGTACCGGGCCCCCCGGTCAGGAGGAATCGCCCCTCCAGCGGCCAAGCACGCACCGCTTCCTGTTCCTTACTCAGTTCGTGAATGCCAGGAAGCTGAAAACGCCGCCGTCCCACTACCTCGCCTCCGGGGAGTACTGCAAAAAGCCGCTGAAGCAATGGCGTTTGCTGCCGTTCAACATGGCGCGATCAAGCAGAACATTGCCATAGGTGCAGGATGGATCGGGAACCAGGCAGCAGGCATGGCAGGCTGAGCGATTGAGCAGGCCGGGACCCTGGCCATCGTGTTCGGAACACAGGGGGTCCAGAGAGCACCACTTGCCACTATCCAGCGCATGGGTGAATAAGCGCAAGAAATTAACTGGCTCGGCCATCCTCGCCAGCCCCCCCAGCGTGCCTGACAAATCAGGTACCGAGATATATATCAGGATCCCGGCCATCGGTTGCTGCTGATCCGTTGACGAGTAGATCCGCTCCTGGAAGGACGCGGCTGGATAGCCGACAATGGACTCAAGCTGCCGCATCAGCAAGTGTGAAAGCGTGTGCAGAAGCAGGAACCGTGGTGTGATTTCCGGGTCGACTTCGAAGCGAAGGTTAATGCTGCAATAGCGCGTAGTGATGTCGTCCACGTACTTTTTCAATTGGGGCTGCTTCTCCCATCCGCGTAACGCTTCTTCACATATTGAGAAAAAAACACCCTCACCAAAAAGCTCAAGGCCTGGAAGCCAATCCTGGGATTCATCGATATCCGGCGGCACCATGCGGCCTTCCGCGGCGTCTACACGGAAAAAGCCTTTCAGAACCTCGACTTTTCGAAGCTTCTGAACAGAAACCAGTCGGTCGACATGACTCAGGGCGGGGTGCTTCGTGACTAGGCTGTGGTTATTTGCAAGCGCGCCTGCCAGCTCCTTAGTCTTATCAAGCGGCACGAAGTCTTCGTTCTCATCCAGATCAGGGAGGTCTTCGTGAAATGCTCCCCACTCCCGCTCCAGCAAATTGTCGGAGGTAAACTTGTTCCCATACAAAGGATAGCCCTGCTCCAGTTCCTCGACAGCCATCGACAGCTCTTTTTCCGAGCAGCGCAGGTCCGCGGCAGCCTTTTTGAGCGCTGTATTTTTCGCATATTCACCCCGGGCGGTTTCGACCTCCCGCAGCAACTGGCTATTTTGGTACAAACGGTCCAGAACACTGCCACGGATCGCTCGAGACTCGGGCGGCACGACCAACCCGCTTTTTGTGATCGGAATATGTAGGACCGGTTCATTGACTTTTACCGCCATGGCCGGCTCCGAAGTCTGCTCAGCAGATTCCCTGAGCCAGGGTTGCTTATTGGCTCGCCCATAAGCGATTGGCATTCGCTCCTCCAGCCGCCCCCTGGCGCCGCAGCCCGGGCTTTGGCACACGATTTCCGTACTCTCAGTCGTCGCCCTTATGCTCAGCTGAGTTCTGTCCTCGCATTTCTTCCCTCGTCGATCCCGGTGGGCGACAAAATGAAAGTCCAGGTCGGCCAGATACCCATCCTGATGAACCATCACCCACGAAACCTGTTCAAGCACAGGCGCCCGTGCCGAATCGCCATGCCGTTCATTAGTGCATCGGAGCTTGGTCGAGGTGCTCTTTTTCGCTGGATTCCAGTGTAGTCGCCCGCATTTTTCGTCAGGGCAAACATACCAACGTGGGAAGGGCAGACCTGGAATGCAAACGCCTTGAACCTGGCCATTATCCCGCTCGCGAGCCGCAGGCGGCGCATACAGAGTCTTAACCTCAATGTCAAGGGCGGACTTTACCGCCTCTGCATAGGGGATGAATGCGCCGGCTGGCTTGCCATTCCTGTCGGTCCAGTAGCTGATATCCATCACGACCACAAGATGATCGTCGGTGCGGGCGATTGCTCCCGGCGAACAATGGCGGATTAGATGCGGCAAACGGACTGGGTAAGATCTTGGTTTCGTCTTCATAGCATCTTCAACAGTCCGGAACGCTGGACTTGACGCATCGAGTTCAGCGTCTCCCATAAACCGCGGATTTGCGCGTCATGCATGTATAGCAACCGTTCAGAGTTCTTGCGATCATCCCGCTCTTCATAGCAAAGGCGCTGGCGGTTCTGTTGGCAAGTATCTGCGAATCGCTTCCACTCTGCGGCAAGGCTTTGCAGTTGCGCTTTTACCGCACCGGCATTTTCCGGACTCGCTTTCTCACAGCGCTTGCAAAGTATTTGAATAACCCTGGCCTCAGCCGGACTCGTCGGGTCGAAGGCACTGGCCTTTTCATTCCCGCCCAGTTCAGGCAAAGAGTGACGCAAGGCTATTACCAGCGCTGCATGCAGGGCCCGCTTTCTGGCTTGATGAGTGAAGGGCGTGACACTGCCCGGCTCAACGAATCGATAAAAGGACTCATGGTAAGCACGAAAGTTTTCATAATGAGAGAGACTGCGGGCCTGGTCACGGTAGTAGTTAACGAAAACAATTCCCGGCACATCAGAACGGCCCACACGGCTACTGGCCTGGATGTACTCCGCGGTGGTCAGCGGCTGCCCATTGACGATCATCAAGGCCAGTCGTGCCACATCTAGTCCGACCGAAATCATGTTTGTCGCAAGCACCGCGTCGAGGCATTCCGGGTGCCCTCTTTGCAATTCCAGCCGACCGAAGGTTTCGGAATTCTCTGCGGCACTCATCAAACTGGTGAGCTGAGCAGTAACCGGCCTTTGCCTGGACACAATCCTTTGCGCGCGATCGGAGTCGCTCTCCTGGTCCTGCTGATCAAGATGTTCTTGCTCGTCCCCCAGTCGCAAAAGAAAGTCTCGAACATTGGTGTAGAAGGCGTTCTTGCTGTTGCCAACGCCGCGCAAGCTCCCGTGGTAAACCACCATCGTCCACCAGGCATCCAGCAGAACATTGCGATCTTGATGGCCGGATTGGAACTGACTATCGGGCGCAGCTGCCAGGGTAGCCGCCAGCGGACCCATGCATCGAGAGCGATCCAATGCGGGAGCCATATAGCCCAAGTACATGCGACCCGCGCGCTGGTCAGTCGGCACAGTACGGGCAAAGTAGGAATCATCCGCCTCCAGTCCCGGTGGTGGAAATACCGAAAGATCACGCCCATACATGTTTTTGACCTGGGCCTCGGCGTTCCGAATCGTGGCGGTAGAGGCAATGTACTTTGGATATTTGTCCTTGCTTCTCAGAACCGTATCGAGTGCTGCTTCGTATATTCCCGCGATCGAGCCCAGGTCACTGGAGAGCAGATGCAGCTCATCCTGAATGATCAGAGCTGGCGGCAGCATGCCGCCAGAGCCCAGGAATGCACCTGGCCGCTCATCCCAGGCCAACCGGGCGTACTTGTCGACGGTCGAAAACAGCAAGGTCGGCGGGTTCTGATATAAACTTTCGTCGACAACATCGGCCGGAAGCGGTTTGCCATCACCGAAAGCACACTGCTTATTGGTACAACGGAAGCGGAATGCAGACTCAGATAGTTCATAGCCGCGATCCGAATCCAGCGAGGTTGCGCACCATGGACATTGCTGAAGCACCAGTGTCTGACGCGCCTGATCGGATCCATCGCGAATGCTGTCAATTATTTTCTTTACCTGGTCAAGCGTATTCGGACTCAAGGCTCCCCCGGCCCATAGACCAACCGAGAATGGCGCTCGACCCAGTTCTTCAGGGTTCGCACGGCGAAGCAGTTCCATCGCAAACATCATGCGGGCCGCCCGAATAAACTGCTGGGTGGTCAACAGACGCAGGGTATAGCGCATCAGGACCACAGTTCCCGCACCACTGGTCGGAAAGCGCAGACGGCGATAGAAAGCAAGAAAAGCAATCAGGCCCAGGTAGGCTTCTGTTTTTCCGCCGCCCGTTGGAAACCAGATCAGATCGACGGTGTCGCGAAAAGCCTCTTCATCATCAACGGTCGATCGGATCGTAGTCAACAGGAAGCCTAACTGGAATGGACGCCAGCAATATTGGCTGGGATCCGTGGCATCTTTTTTTAGCTTGCCCGCCTGAATCATTTGGTTAAGCATGGCTTGATTGGCCAGGGCAAACGCCCTGCGCGCCCAATCGTCTGTCTCAAGCAAGGTGACACCATCATGCATCCGACTGACAGCCTGTTCGATGCGGGCCACAATTCGGTCGGCTGCCAGCCGCTCTTTGCCCTCAAAATCAGCGCAGCTCGCCCGCTGCTGCCGGCTCCAATGGGCATACCCGTTGATAAAGCGGGTCAGGTGATCGATGGCCTGCTGCTTTTCGTCTTCAATTTTTGCCAGATACTGGATCTCGAGGGCCTTGTCAGACCCACTCAGCACATCTGCTGTCATCTGCGGGACTTCGGTACTTGGGATGAATTCGGTGAAAAGCTCTTTCACTCGACCGTTTTCCTGCGACCAATTGACGGCAGCGCCATGGCCTATAGCGTAAATTCGATGCTTGCGATAGCGCAGCTCGAGTTCTTGTTCTTCTTTGTCGAGCAGGCTGTATTCCACACGCGGATAATCACCAATGACCCCACCCTCGACAACGCACTTCAGATCGACTTCGAAGAGTGTAGTTTCGGCGCGCTTTTCAAAATATTGGTTTCGAGGAATATCCCGGGGCTGGTGTTGCGCGTTGAAAAGCGATACGGTGACAATCCATCCTTGTTCGTGGGCTCGCCACCTGACGTCCAGACCGGCGCGGACAATTCCCTTGTCGATCCTCTTATCGTTTCTCTTTTCGTTCGTCTTCTGTATCAAAAAGTCATTGATTCTGATCGGGCCGGTGACCGTTCGCGCGGATTCATCGCCACCGATCAGTTCTTTACGCCATGACTTGCTGCGTCCAACCTTTTCATACACAGCGGCAGAAGCGACAATCTGAAACTTCAGGTCTGAACCTGTTGCATAAAAGGAAAACCCGACCGATGACGGCGGGATATAGCGTCTGCGCACAGTGGCTGGCTTGACTTCTGGGGGCGCGTAGTCCCCCGCGCCCGACTCCGGTAGCTCGGGCTCCTCCTGATCGTCCGAGGCAGGATCGATGCCCTCATCCAGCTCGGAGACCGGGAACAGGATGGCTGTGGGGAATCGCTCCAGCGGGTTGATGCCGTGCAGTTTGTCTTCAACGAACACGCCCTTACCGGTCAGATTCTTGCGAACCCAGTCGGTAAGCCGTTTCCTCTCTTCAGCGAAGTTCATGCCCCTCGACTCCCCTAGTGCCAATCGAAAATAGTGGCGTGGCGCCGTTCATCCCGTCTACAGAATAGGCCAGCGCATTGATTCCTGCAAACACTGCCATCCCTACAACAACCACCCTCGGTATAGCGCGATTCATCTTCGCAGTCAGCTCGGAAGAATAAAATTGGCGTTCAGCGAAACACACGCTTCCTTCAGCGTTCAGCAGCAACGATCACGCACATCAATTTAACCGATCGCGAACGCTACAGTTGCTGATTTAATTTGGGCAATGCATCGCCGACCGTGACCGAGGCGGCTCTGAAACCGCGTTAGGCACTCGTCAGAGCTTGTCGCAGACGCGCTAAAACCTTGGCCGGATCCGACCAGGGCTCGGCCGCGCCGCTTCCCCAGACCGGATTCGGCCAGGCGGGATCGCTTTCAAAACGCGCGATGATGTGCACGTGCAGCTGACGCACCTGATTCCCGAGCGCGGCGATATTCAGCTTGGTCGGCGCATAAACCGACTGCATGACGCGCGCCATCCGACGGATCTCGTTCCACAGCTCGAGCTGGTCCTGTTCGGCAAGGTCCAGTACCTCTTCCTTGCCAGACCGCCGGGGAATCAGCAACAACCACGGAAAGCGCTGGTCGTTCATCAGGCGCACGGTGCAAAGGCTCAGGTCTGCAACGGGCAGGGAGTCGGCCTCCAGGCGCGGATCGATCTGGAATTCGTTCACTGCTCGGCACCCTCGTCCGCGCCCCCGTAGCGCGCGAACCAGGCCAGGGTATTGTCGATCTTGGCGATCATTCTCGACGGGGTGCTGGCGATGCTGTGGCTGGTTTCGGGCACGCGGATCATGACCGTGTCGACACGCTGCAGTTTGAGCGCCTGGTAGTACTGCTCGGTCTCCGACATCGGCGTGCGGAAGTCGTTTTCGCCGGTCATCAGCAGGGCCGGTGTGGTGACGTTGCCGACCAGCGACAGCGGCGAGCGCTGCCAGTAGTGCTCGAACTCCTCCCAGGGCAGGCCCGGGAACTGATGTTCAATCTGCGAGGTGTAGGTGTCGCCGGTCAGGGTCTTCGAGATCCAGTTGATGACCGGCTTGGTGATCGCCGCGGCGCTGAAGCGATCCGTCAATCCGATCGCGTAGGCCGCGGCGATGCCGCCGGCCGAACCGCCGGTGATGAACAGGCGCTCGGGATCGACGAAGCCGAGCTCGATCATCGCGTCGACGCCGCTCATGTGATCGCCGAAATCGTCTTCGGAAGAGTACTTGTACTCCAGCAACATGCCGAAGTCGGTGCCGTAGGACGATGAGCCGCGGTGGTTGTTGTAGAACACCACGTAGCCGGCCGCGGCATAGCGCTGCAGCTCGGCCGAGAAGTGCGGGCCGTAGGCCAGGTGCGGGCCGCCGTGGATTTCGAGAATCATCGGGTAGGTCTGTTCGGGGTCGAAGCCCGGCGGGGTCAGATACCAACCCTGGATTTCGGTTCCGTCGACGCTGGACGGATAACGGATCTCGTGGACCTCGGCGAGGTCGCGGTGGCCGAGCAGGTTGGCGTTGAGATCAGTCAGCCGGCGGCTGTCGCGACCATCGATGACGTGCACATCGGCCGGGCGCTGAGCCGTGCCGGCGGTGAACGCGATCCGGCCGGTCTTCGCGACCGAATAGCCGCCACTCAGGTAAGGCCGACCGATGGTCGTACCGCTCAGGCCCTCGACGCGGTCGCGAATCCGGCCATCGAGATCGATGGTCGCCACCCGGCGCAGACCCTCGTTGTCGTAACGGAAATACAGGCGCTCGCCGTCGGCCGACCAGGCCGGGTCGCTCATCGAGCGGTCGAGCGCCTCACCCAGAAGACGGAAATCGCTGCCGTCCGGCGCCATCAGGGCCAGTGATGACTCGCTGTACTGCCGGCCCTGATGATCTTCATAGACGACCGCGATGGTGTCGCCGTCGGGCGAGACCGTCGGCGAGCCGATCATGCCGGGGCGATCGGTAAGCTGGGTCTGCTCGCCGGTCTGGACATCAACGGCGTACAGATCGCGGTGATTGCGCTGGTACTGCCAGTCCGCGTCGCGATTGCTGGTGAACAGCAGCGTCTCTCCGTCCGGGGTCCAGGCCAGGGACCCATGCTGATCGAACTCACCCGAGGTGAGCTGGCGCGCGCTGCCGCCCTCGGCCGGAATCACGAACACGTGGTCGAAGCCCGGCTCGATATAGCCGCGCCCGTCGAAGCGGTAGGTCACCGCATCGATCACCCGAACCGCCGGCGCCCACTCCGCGCCCTCGGGCCGGCTCGGTGGCGTGGCCAGGGCCGGCTTGTCGGCCGGCACGCGCATGACGAAGGCGATGTGCTTGCCGTCCGGCGACCAGGTCAGGCTCGACGGGGTCTCGGTCAGGTTGCTGATCAGCGCCGTCTCGCCCCGATCCAGCCAGCGCACGAACAACTGGGTCGTCTCGCCCGAGCGCGCTAGAAACGCGATGCGCTGGCCGTCCGGCGAGAAGCGCGGCGAGGACGCCGAGTCCGCCCCTGAAAACAGCGGCCGATGGTCGCTGCCGTCGGCGTTGATGATCCAGAGGTTCGATCGCGTGCGATCGCTCATGATGTCGTTGATCGAGCGCACGTAGACGATCCGCTCCCCGTCCGGCGAGATCTGCACCTCGGACGCCCACTGCAGGCCGAACAGATCCATGGCGCTCAGCGCTGCCGAGGGGGTGTTCGAAGGATCAGCCTCGTCGGCGTGAATCGGAGATACGGACGCGAGGGCGAGCAGAACAATCAGGCAGGCGGAGGCGATACGAAGCGGCATGGGCGATCTCATCCTTGTCGAGTCAGCGCTGCAGTATAGGCAAGGCAGGGGCAGCTTGCTGTGGGCAGCGCCAGGGCGTGGCGCCGCGCAAAGGTCCCTTTGTCGGATCTGCAGCGCGGGCGATCCATGGTTCCCTGCTGACATGAGTCGAACAGACTTCATCAAACCGTGTACTGTCTGAGTTTGTATTCAGTCCGGTCGCCTGGCGCGTCCGAATAGCGCTGATCGAATGGGTTACTGCTTTCGTTCATGAACGACGTTCTCGCAATTGCCGGCGACAATCTGCTCTCGCCGATCGTCCTGTCCTTCGTCCTCGGACTGGTCGCGGCCTTTCTTCGCTCCGATCTGAGCATTCCGGAAGCGATCGCGAAGGGCCTGTCGATCTATCTGCTGTTCGCGATCGGCCTCAAGGGCGGGGTCGAAGTCGCTTCCCAGGGCCTGAACACGCAGATCGCGATGGCGCTGCTGGCCGGTCTGGCGCTCTCTGCCCTGCTGCCGGTGCTGGCCTACGCGCTGCTGCGCCTGATGACGCGCCTCGATCGGGTCGATGCGGCCGCAGTGGCCGGGCACTACGGCTCGATCTCGATCGTCACCTTCGTCGCCGCCTCGTCGCTGTTGCAGTCGCAGGGCGTGGCCTTCGAAAGCTGGCTGGTGGCGGTCGCTGCGGTCATGGAGGCGCCGGCGATCCTGACCGCGCTCTGGCTGGCCGGTCGTTCCGGCAGCAGCCGGGACAGCCTGCCGTGGCGCGAGATCGCGCTGAACGGCTCGATCGTCTTGCTGCTGGGTGCCTTCGCGATCGGCTGGATCAGCGGGCCCGAGGGCATGAGCGAGGTCGAGGGCCTTTTCGTGGCCCCGTTCAAGGGCATTCTCTGCCTGTTCCTGCTCGACATGGGTCTGGTGGCCGGGCGCGGGCTGCGCAGCAGCGGCCGGAAGCTCGGCGCCGGACTTATCGCGTTCGGCATGCTGATGCCGGTGATCGGTGCGTCGATCGGCGTCGCGGTCGGATGGGTGCTGGGCCTGTCGACGGGTGGTATGGCGATCCTCGGCACCCTGGCGGCGTCGGCCTCCTACATCGCCGTCCCGGCCGCGATGCGCGTCGCCCTGCCGCAGGCCAGGCCGGCCATCTACCTGACCCTGTCCCTGGGCGTCACCTTTCCGTTCAATCTGGCCATCGGCATCAGCCTCTACCTGCTGATGGCCCGCACCCTGACTGGAGGCTGAGCATGCAGACCCATCGCGCCAAGCGCATCGAGATCATCATCGAAACACCGGCCCTGAGGATGCTGCGTCGGACCCTCGAAAAGGCCGGCGTCAAGGGCTATTCCATCCTGCCGGCCAGCGGCGGCTACGGCCGCACCGGCGCCTGGTCGGCCGAAGGCGAGATCGGCACCGCATCGAGCATGGTCTCGGTCGTCTGCCTGGTCGCTCCGGAGCGCGCCGACAGCGTCCTCGATGCGGTATTCGAAGTTGTCGAACGCCAGATCGGCATCGTGACCGTCAGTGATACGGAGGTGGTTCGACAGGAGCGGTTTTAAGTCGGAGTAAAGCTAGGCTGGAATGAACAGCTCGTGTGCGCCCTTGACGATTGCGACCAGGCATAGCGCCCACACCCCGCAGGCGGCGACGTCGAGCACCGTGTATCGGCGCCGGCCGAATTCCGTGATACCCATCATCGCCGGCACGATGCTTCGGATCGCGGGGATGAGTCGACCGATGAAGATGGCCCACGGCCCGAACCGGCGGACGATCGCTTCGGTGCGCTCCCAGCGCTCGGCATTGCGCTGGACGATCCGCCAGCCGGTTGCGCGATGCCCGATGGCGCGACCGGTATAGAAGCCCACGTGGTCACCGATGGAGGAGCCGATCATCGCCGCTGCCGCCATGACCCAGAGGTTGGCCCAGTCGTTGGCGTAGAACACCGAAGTCACGACCACCAGCAGCAGGCTCGGCACGAACAATCCGATGCCGAGGCAGGTCTCCATGAATGCGAGCAGCGGCACCAGCAGCACCACCTGTTCACGATTCTCACTGGCCCAGGCGAGGATCGCATCGATCATGGTCTGGCGCACCGTGACCGGATCACCGACGCGAAGTTCTCTCCAGCCGCGAGCGTCTGCGGCCCGACGCCGATGCGTGTCATTGCGACCGGAGCGGGCGTCAGAATCGGCTTCATCAGCGGTGCTTGTACTGCGTCGGGCAGTAGCCGCGCACGACGCCTTCCGGGCGCAGCTTCCGATGCTTGGTCCTGCGCCCGTTGACTCGCGCGCGCCACAGACGGAAGCTCCCGGATTTCAGTGACCGGCGCATCAGATGGATGACGTCCTGCTCGCTCAGACCAAAGGTGGACTCGATCGCCTCGAACGGGGTGCGGTCTTCCCAGGCCATCTCGATGAGGCGGGAAAGGTCTGACTCGGAAAGAGAGAAGGAAGCGCTCGACATTGCGCCAGTCTGCCGCGCAACGGATCAAGGAAACGAAAACATCCGCGGACCGGAGGGCACTCGAGGCTGCCCGGTACGGACAACTTCCTCTAGGGTGTCGAGGAGTCCTCGCTCTCGACAAGGCGTGAGGTCTTGACGCGCAGATAGACCGCGGCGGTTTCCGGAAGCGGCTCGGCATCGCCGTCGACGACCGAAAGCGTCGCGGTTTCGCCCTCGGGCACGCCGAGCATCGAGTCGGCGAGAACCTGCCAGGTGCCGTCGAGCTGCTGCTGCAGCTCGATGATCAGCCATAGCGAGCCGCTTGGCGCGAGAGGATCGGCATCGGCCGGTTCGACCTCGATCGTCAGCCGCCATCCCGATTGCTCATCCCCGCTGCCGCGTTCGATCGTCGCCGGTTCATCGGCATTGACCAGCAGAACCGGCGTCCCCGCTGCCTCACCGTTCAACCACAGCTCGGCTTCGACCAGATACTCGGCGGCCGGCGCTGCCGGAGTGAGAGCGAGCGCAATCAGGAAAGCCGTCACGCGCGCCATTGTCTCAAGCGTTGCCCTTGCGGAATCGCTCGGGCAGCACTTCCACGCCCGGCTCGTCTTCACCCTCCTTCTGCACCGGCATCAGGTCCTGCTTGGACACGCCCAGCAGGATGGCCGCGCTGCCGGCGATGTAGATCGAGGAATAGGTACCGACCAGCACGCCGACGATCAGGGTGAAGGCGAAGGCATGGATGATCTCGCCGCCGAAATAGAACAGCGCGATCAACACCAGCAGCGTGGTCAGAGAGGTCATCAAGGTACGACCGAGCATCTGATTGATGGACAGATTGCACAACTCGGGCGGCGTGCCCTTGCGCTTGACCCGGAAGTTCTCGCGCAGACGGTCATAGAGCACGATCGTATCGTTCAGCGAGTATCCGATCACGGCGAGGATCGCAGCGACCACGGTCAGATCGAAGCTGACCTGCAGAATCGACAGCACGGCGACGACCAGCAGGACGTCGTGGATCAGCGCGGCAACCGCGCCGACCGCGAAGCGCCACTGGAAGCGGAACGAGATGTAGATCAGGACACCGATCAGGACGTACAGCAAGGCCAGGCCGCCCTGCTCGGCGAGCTCCTGGCCAATCTGGGGTCCGACGAACTCGACCCGGCGCAGCTCGATCGCGGCCTCTTCGGCCGACAAGGCCTCGAGCACCCGGGTACTGAGATCGGCGTTGGACTCTTCGTCCTCATCACCCCGCAGGCGCACAACGATGTCGGTCGCCGAGCCGAAGGTCTGGACCGTGAAGTCGTCGAAGCCGGCGGTGGCCAGCGCGCCGCGCAGGTCGTTCAGGTCCGGCGCTTCCGGGTAGGAGACCTCGATCAGGGTCCCACCGGTGAAGTCCAGGCCGAAGTTGATGCCCCGAGTCGCCAGCGAGAACACGCCGATCAGCAGCACGATGGCCGAAAGGATCAGCGCCAGATTGCGCTGGCGCATGAAGTCGATGTGTGTATCGGTCTTGATGATATCCATTGGGAATCCTCTAGATCGCCAGCGACGAGACGCGCTTGCGGCGGCCGTAGATCAGGTTGACCACCCCGCGTGTGCCGACGATCGCGGTGAACATCGAGGTCACGATACCGAGGCTCAGCGTGACCGCGAAGCCCTTGATCGGCCCGGTGCCGAACAGGAACAGGACGACGGCGGCGATCAGGGTCGTGACGTTGGCGTCGGCGATGGTGGAGAAGGCTTTCTCGTAACCGGCGCGAATCGATGCCTGCGGCGTGCTGCCGTTGCGCAACTCCTCGCGTATTCGTTCATAGATCAGCACGTTGGCGTCGACGGCCATCCCGACGGTCAGCACGATCCCGGCGATGCCGGGCAGGGTCAGGGTGGCGCCGAGCATCGACAGCAGCGCGACGAGCAGCACCAGGTTGGCGGTCAGGGCGAGGTTGGCAATCAGGCCGAAGACCTTGTAGTAGATCGCCATGATGATCAACACCAGCACGAAACCGATGATGACCGACCGGAAGCCCTGGTCGATATTGTCCTGCCCGAGGCTCGGGCCGACCGTGCGCTCTTCGATGATCTGCATCGGCGCGGCCAGGGCACCGGCGCGCAGGAGCATGGCCAGTTGCGAAGCTTCGGTGGCCGAACCCAGCCCGGTGGTCTGGAATCGGCCGCCGAAGGGCTCGCGCGTGACCGCCGCCGAAATCACTTCCTCGACCCGGCGGGTGGTCGGCACTTCCTCACCGTCGACGATGCGGGTGTCGGGGCGGTGCTCGATGAAGACCACGGCCATACGGTTGCCGACGTTCTCGCTGGTGTGCTCCAGCATCCGACGTGCGCCGATGCCGTCGAGGGTGACGACGACGTTCGGCTGGCCGGACTGCGAGTCGAAGCCGGCCTGGGCATTGACCAGATTGTCGCCGGAGGCGATGACCTCGCGCGACAGCAGAATGGGGTTGCCGTTGCGCTCGAAGTAGAGCCGCGACTGAGGCGGAATGCGCCCGGTCCGCTCGGCCTCGAACGGATCGTTCTGCTCGTCGACTCCGCGGTACTCGACCGTCGCCGTCGACCCCAGCACCCGCTTCGCCTGGGCCGTGTCCTGGACGCCGGGAAGCTGGACCACGATGCGGTCGGCGCCCTGCTGCTGGATCACCGGCTCGGACACGCCGAGTTCGTTGACCCGGTTGCGCAGCGTGGTGATGTTCTGACGCAGGGCCTGAAGCTGGAGCTCCTGCAGGACCTGTTCGTCGATCGAAGCACGCAGGTTGAAGGTTTCCGAACCGTCGACGGAGTCGACGACGAGCTCCTCGAGCTCGCTTTCGATGACCGCCCGGGCCTGGTCGCGGTCCTCCGCGGTTCGAAGCTGGGCCAGGAGTTCGCCCCGATCCAGGCGAACCGAACGGTAGCGAATGCCCTCGTCACGCAGAATGTTGCGGACGTCGGTCACGAATCGCTCGAGCTGCTGGACGCGAGCGGTATCCATATCGACCTGCATCAAAAAGTGCACCCCGCCCTGGAGGTCCAGGCCCAGCACCATCGGCTCGGCGCTGAGTGCGCGCAGCCAGTCGGGCGTGGATGGCGCCAGATTCAATGCGACAACGTAGTCTTCATCGAGGGCCTCGCGCAGCGCGTCGGCCGCCCGGCTCTGCCGATCCACGCTGGCCAGGCGAACGAGAAGCCGCTGGGGCGTGGACTCGATGGCCCGGTACTCGATCTTCGAGGCCTCCAGGATCGCCTCGACCCGGCCGGTCAGATTGTCGTCGAGCTCGAAACCGCGAATCGACGAGATCTGCACAGCGGGATCGTCACCGAACAGGTTGGGCAGTGCGTAGACCAGACCGAGGCCGAGCACGATGACGATCAGGGCGTATTTCCAGGGTGGGAATCGATTCATGAGAATTGCAGCTTGAGCAGGTTACGGGTTTTTTAAGGAGGATCGGGCCGATCGCATCAGTTCGCCGAGTCGATCGTGCCCTTGGGAACGACCTGGGCGACCGAATGCTTCTGAAGCCGGACTTCGACCTGATCGGCCAGCTTGACCGTAACGAAGCTCTCGCCGACGGAGGTCACGCGACCGAGCATGCCGCCGGCGGTGATGACTTCATCGCCGTTGGCCAGGCCGGCGACCAACTCTCGATGCTGCTTGTTGCGCTTCATCTGCGGGCGGATCAGCAGGAACCAGAAGATCACGACGATCAGGATCAGCGGAATGAACGTGCCCAGCATGCTGGGTTGCTGGGCGCCAGCCGCCTGCGCCATCGCGCTGGCAATCATAAAATCCATGGTGCTTGACCTCGATTAAGCGGTGATTTCGGGAAATATGGGGACCGGTTGGCCCCAGAACAAACCTCCGATTATCGCACAGCAAGGGCCCCTCGGCATAGCCGGCCGGGTAAGATCGCCGTTATCCGACAACGCATCAATCGGGGATACCGGCCGCCCAGCCCGCGCGCAGGCTGCGCGCGAGGTCTTCGAATCGACCTTCCTCGATGGCCGAACGCATCCAGCGCATGAGATCCTGATAGTAGTGAAGATTGTGAATGGTCGCCAGGCGGTGGCCGAGGATCTCGTTGCAGCGATGCAGATGGCTCAGGTAGGCGCGCGAGTAGTTCCGACAGGTATAGCAAGCGCATTGTTCGTCGATCGGCCGGGTATCGGAACGGTAGCGAGCGTTGCGGAGCTTGAGCACGCCCGCGCTCGTGAACAGATAGCCGTTGCGGGCATTTCGGGTCGGCATCACGCAGTCGAACATATCGACGCCCTTGCCCACCGCAACCAGCAGATCTTCAGGGCGCCCAACGCCCATCAGGTAGCGCGGACTGCCGTCCGGCAGCAGCGGAACGGTGAAATCGAGCATCGCGTCGCGCTCGGATTCCGACTCGCCAACGGCCAGGCCGCCCACGGCGTAGCCGTCGAAGCCGATCGAAAGCAGTTGCTCGGCCGAGCGCTGCCGCAGCTCGGGATAGACGCCGCCCTGGACGATGCCGAACAAGGCGGCCGGGTTGTCGCCGTGGGCATCGCGCGATCGTCGGGCCCAGCGCAGCGACAGCTCCATCGACTCCCGCGCCTGCTCGAACGTGGCCGGATACGGCGTGCACTCGTCGAAGATCATCACGATGTCCGAGCCGAGCGCGCGCTGGACCGCCATCGACTCCTCGGGGCCCAGGAACACTTCCGAACCGTCGACCGGCGAGGCGAATCGGACGCCCTGCTCGTTCATCGTGCGAAGCTCGGCCAGACTGAAAACCTGGAAGCCGCCGGAGTCGGTCAGAATCGGACCATCCCAGCCCATGAAATCATGCAGATCACCGTGGGCCGAGATGATCTCGGTACCCGGCCGCAACATCAGATGAAACGTGTTACCGAGGATGATCTCGGCGCCGATCGCCCGCAGTTCTTCCGGCGTCATCGCCTTGACGGTCCCGTAGGTCCCGACCGGCATGAAGGCCGGCGTCTCGATCGTTCCGCGGGCAAAGCCCAACCGCCCGCGGCGGGCCCGGCCGTCCGTGGCCAGAAGTTCGAAATTCATCCCTTGTCGGCCTCGAACGAGGGCAATGGTTCAGCGTTTGACAGCATGGCGTTTTCCGGACCACTGATCAGCACGAGGAGGGGGCGTTTCCAACTTGCCTGGCGCCCGGCGGGTGAGTATTCTTGGAGGCCCAGGCGGGCGTCGTATAATGGTAATACCTCAGCTTCCCAAGCTGAAGACGACGGTTCGATTCCGTTCGCCCGCTCCATCTCCCCCCTCCTGGCGCACTACTCCAGCGCCTCTCCGAAGGCCAGAACGCTGTTTTCCAGCGCCTCGAGATCGTAGCCGCCCTCGAGCGATGCCACCAGGCGACCGGCGGCGTGGCGGTCGGCGAGCTCGACCAGGCGCTCGCCGATCCAGAAGAAATCCTCGTCCTTGAGCTGAAGCTGCGCCAGCGGATCGCGCCAGTGCGCGTCGAAACCGGCCGAGACCAGAATGAGGTCGGGTTTGTAAAGTTCGACCCGAGGCAGCAGGCGTTCGAGCCACAGATCCCGAAACTCGTTGCTGCCGGATTCCGGCGGCAGAACCGCGTTGAGGATATTGGACTTTTCAGCCGAATCAGGCCCGCCGGTGCCCGGATAGAGCGGCGACTGATGGCTGCTGACGAACATCACCCCGTCGCGGCCGGCGAGAATCGCTTCGCTGCCGTTGCCATGGTGCACATCGAAATCCACGACGCACACCCGCTTCATTCCGTGCTCGTGAACGGCGTGCAGAGCGGCAATCGCGAGACTGCTGTAGAAGCAGAAGCCCATGGCTCGATCCGCCTCGGCATGATGTCCGGGCGGGCGCACGACGGCGAACGCGCGCGCGCCCCTGTGCGCCATCACATGGTCGACGGCCTGGCAGGCCGAACCGGCGGCGAGAGAAGCCGCCCGGAGACTGGCCGGACCCAGGTGGGTATCCGGATCGAGCGCCCGGTCGCCACCCGCCGCATCGAAGGCTTCGAGCTGGTCGAGGTAGGACCGGTGGTGAGCTCGTTCGAGCTGCTCGCGTGCCACGGGCCGCGCCTCGATCAGGCTGTGCCCGCGAATCTGCGCAATTCCGCGCAGAGCCGCTTCGAGCCGCTCCGGGCGCTCGGGATGGCCTGCCGGCGGACGGTGTTCCAGACAGGTGGCATGGCTGATGACCGTCAGACTCATCGATCGCGCTCGTGATCCCAGAGCGTCTCGCCAGCCCCCGAGGCGCGGGCCACCGTGCGCGCGATGACGAACAACAGATCCGACAGACGATTCAGATAGCGGATCACGGGTTCATTGACCGGTTCGTGGCGGGCCAGCGCGATGACGCGGCGCTCGCTGCGTCGGCAGATCGTGCGCGCCAGATGCGCCTGGGCCGCCGCGACGCTGCCGCCCGGCAGGATGAAGTCCTTGAGCGGCGGCAGTTTTGCGTTGAGTCGGTCGAGTTCGCGCTCGAGGCGCGAGGTATGACGGTCAGCGATCAGGGCCATGTTCGGCATGCACAGCTCGCCGCCAAGATCGAACAGGTCGTGCTGCACGTCCAGCAAGACCGATGAGGTGGCTTGATCGTCGATGTGGGCGATCAGCAGTCCGACCGCACTATTGAGTTCATCGACGGTGCCGTACGCTTCGACCCTGAGCGAGTCCTTCTGCGTCCGCGAGCCGTCGCCAAGGCCGGTGGTTCCGTCGTCGCCGGTGCGGGTGTAGATTCTTGAAAGGCGGTTGCCCATATCACTCCTCGAGGTTTGCGCTCGAAGCCTGACCACCCGGCGATCGACATTCGACACCGGCGGCACGCTTCCCGGAATGCCCGCATCCTACCCCATTCAGCCCGGGCAGCGCCGCGCTATCGGCTATGCTTGGGGTCAATTCTTCAAGCATTGCAGGAAGCACCATGGCAGCCGCTTCATCCGACAAGGTTTTTCCCTACTATCTGGCCAATCGCCCGGTCTTCGCCAACGAGGATCTCATCGTCGAGGACAAGCACACCGGGGAGCCAGCCTTCCGCGTCGCCAAGGCCGAAGATCGGCAGGTCGATGAGGCGATCGCCGCCGCCGAAGGTGCGGCGCGTGCCATGGCCGAATTACCCGCCTATCGCCGACGGGACATCCTGCTGCACTGTGCCCACCGGTTCATCGAGCGCCGCGACGAGTTGATCGAGGTGCTGATCGTCGAGGGCGGAAAAGTCATCAAGGACGCTCAGGGCGAGGTCGGTCGCCTGATCGAGACCTTCCATATCGCGGCCGAGGAGGCGACGCGGATCGGCGGCGAGGTACTGCCGATGGAGATCACCGAGCGCGCAACGGGTTACATGGCGATGACCCGACGCGTGCCAGTCGGCCCGGTTTCGCTGATCACGCCGTTCAATTTCCCGCTCAATCTGGTTGCGCACAAGGTCGCACCCGCGATCGCGGCCGGCTGCCCGTTCGTGCTCAAGCCGGCCGACAAGACTCCGGTTTCGGCCCTGCTGATCGGCGAGATCCTGGCCGGCTGCGACCTTCCCGAGGGCGCGTTTTCGATTCTGCCGGTCGATGCCGAAGACGCCTCGAGGTTGACCGAAGACGAACGTCTCAAACTGCTCAGCTTCACCGGCTCCGACAAGGTCGGCTGGATGCTCAAATCCAGAGCCGGCAAGAAGCCGGTGGTCATGGAGCTCGGCGGCAACGCGGCCTGCCTGGTCGATCACGACGCCGACCTGGCCGATGCGGTCGACCGGATCGCCTTCGGCGCGTTCTACCAGTCGGGCCAGAGCTGCATTTCGGTACAACGCGTCCTGGTCCACGCCGACGTCTACGAGGAACTCCGCGACCGCCTGGTCGAGAAGGTCGGCTCGCTGAAAACCGGCGACCCGCGCGATCAGGACACGTTCGTCGGACCGATGGTCACCGAAGCCGACGCCGAGCGCATGGTCGAATGGATCGGCGAAGCCCTCGCAAAGGGTGCTCGCTGCGCGATCGGTGGCGAGCGCACGGGCCGGATCGTCAGCCCGACCGTGCTCGAAAAGGTGCCGCGCGACTGCCGCGTGTACTCCGAAGAGGTGTTCGGACCCGTTCTCGTGCTGGAGCCCTTCTCCGATTTCGACAACGCGCTCGACCTCATCAACACCTCGCGCTACGGACTGCAGGCCGGACTGTTCATTCGCGACATCAGCAAGATCCGCAAGGCCTGGGACCGGCTCGAAGTCGGCGGCGTGCTGATCAACGACATCCCGTCGTTCCGCGTCGACCACATGCCCTACGGTGGCATGAAGGACTCCGGGCTGGGTCGCGAGGGGATCAAATACGCGATCGACGACATGACCGAGACCCGTTTGCTTGTCCTGCGCGAACCCGGCTGACAGCGCGCTTTCCCGCGCCCTTAGCCGCGATCGGGCCGCGGCACCGGAATAGTGCTTGATTCGGTGTCGGGCCGACCCCAACCTGTGGATAAGTTGAACAAATTCAGGAGAGTCAGCCCGTTATGCGAATGGACAAGTTGACCGCGCGGTTCCAGCAGGCGCTCGCCGAAGCCCAGAGTCTGGCGGTTACTCAGGAGCACGCGATGCTCGAGCCCGAGCACGTCATGGTCGGACTGCTCGACCAGGAAGGTGGCGGCATCCGTGCCCTGCTCGGCCGTTCGGGGGCCGACGTCAATGCGCTGCGCTCGGCCCTGGGCAAGAAGCTCGACGGGCTGCCGAAAGTGTCGGGTCAGGCCGGCCAGATCAATCTGTCGAACGACCTCAGCCGGGTCCTGAACCTGACCGACAAGATCGCGCGCGATCGCGGCGACGCCTACATCGCCTCCGAGCTGTACGTCCTCGCGGCGCTCGAGGCCAAGGTCGGGCTGAGCGAGATACTGCATCGGGCCGGAGTGACCAGGAAGGCGGTCGATGAAGCGATCGACGCGGTGCGCGGCGGCGAGAAGGTCGACGACCCGAACGCCGAGGACAGTCGCGAAGCCCTGAAGAAATACACCATCGACCTGACCGAACGAGCGGAGCAATCTCGCCTCGACCCGGTGATCGGGCGCGATGAGGAAATCCGCCGCTGCGTTCAGGTCCTGCAGCGCCGGACCAAGAACAATCCGGTGCTGATCGGCGAGCCCGGCGTCGGCAAGACCGCGATCGTCGAGGGCCTGGCCCAGCGCATCGTCAACGGCGAGGTGCCCGAGGGCCTGAAGAACAAGCGTGTGCTGAGCCTCGACCTCGGCGCGCTGATCGCCGGCGCCAAGTTTCGCGGCGAATTCGAGGAACGCCTCAAGGCCGTGCTCAACGATCTGAAAAAGCAGGAGGGCCAGATCATCCTGTTCATCGACGAAATCCATACCATGGTCGGCGCCGGCAAGGCCGAGGGCTCGATGGATGCCGGCAACATGCTCAAGCCCGCCCTCGCGCGCGGTGAGCTGCACTGCGTTGGCGCGACCACCCTGAACGAATACCGTGAGAACATCGAAAAGGATGCCGCTCTGGAGCGCCGCTTCCAGAAGGTGCTGGTCGGCGAACCTTCGGTGGAGGACACGATCGCCATCCTGCGCGGCCTGCAGGAGCGCTACGAAGTCCACCACGGGGTCGACATCACCGACCCGGCACTGGTCGCCGCGGCCAGCCTCTCGAACCGCTACATCACCGACCGCAATCTGCCGGACAAGGCGATCGACCTGATGGACGAGGCGGCCAGCCGGATCCGGATGGAAATCGACTCCAAGCCCGAGGCGATGGACCGTCTCGAGCGGCGTCTGATCCAGCTCAAGATCCAGCGCGAGGCGCTCAAGAAGGAAACCGACGACGCGTCGAAGAAGCGCCTGGCCGACCTGGAAGACGAAATCGATGAACTGGAACGCGACTTCGCCAACCTGGACGAAGTCTGGAAGAGCGAAAAGGCCTCGGTGCAGGGCGCCACGCACATCAAGGAAGAGCTCGAGCGCGCCCGCGCCGAACTCGAGAATGCCCGTCGGGCCCAGGACCTGTCGCGCATGGCCGAAATCCAGCATGGTCGGATTCCCGAGCTGGAGCGGCGCCTCGAACAGGCCGAATCGGCCGAAACCACCGGGCACTTCCAGCTGCTGCGCAACAAGGTCACCGAGGAGGAAATCGCCGAGGTCGTGTCGCGCTGGACCGGCATTCCGGTCTCCAAGATGCTCGAAGGCGAGCGCGACAAGCTGCTGCGCATGGAAGGGGCCCTGCACGATCGGGTGATCGGTCAGGACGAAGCGGTCAAGGCCGTCTCCGACGCCATCCGACGCTCGCGCGCCGGCCTCGCCGACCCGAACCGGCCGAATGGATCGTTCCTGTTCCTCGGCCCGACCGGCGTCGGCAAGACCGAGCTGTGCAAGTCCCTGGCCGGTTTCCTGTTCGATACCGAAGAGGCGATGGTCCGGATCGACATGTCGGAGTTCATGGAAAAGCACGCCGTGTCCCGCCTGATCGGCGCGCCGCCGGGCTATGTCGGCTACGAAGAAGGCGGCTACCTGACCGAGGCCGTGCGCCGGCGGCCGTATTCGGTGATCCTGCTGGACGAGGTCGAAAAGGCCCATCCGGACGTGTTCAACATCCTGCTCCAGGTCCTCGACGACGGGCGCCTGACCGACGGCCACGGCCGCACGGTCGACTTCCGCAACACCGTCATCGTCATGACCTCGAACCTGGGCTCGGATCGCATCCAGCGCATGACCACCGAAGCCGATGCCGACTACGACGCGATCAAGTCCGCGGTGATGGAAGTCGTCGGCCAGCACTTCCGGCCCGAGTTCATCAACCGGGTCGACGACATCGTCGTCTTTCATCCGCTCGACAGGGAACAGATCCGCGAAATCGCCGCTATCCAGATCCAGTCGCTCACGCGGCGCCTGGCCGATCGCGACATCACCCTCGAAATCAGCGACGCCGCCCTCGACCGGCTCGGCGAAGCCGGCTTCGACCCGGTCTACGGTGCCCGCCCGCTCAAGCGCGCGATCCAGCAGAAACTGGAAAATGCGCTGGCGCAGCGGATTCTCGCCGGAGACTTCGGGCCGGGAGATTCGATCATGGTTGATGTAAAGGATGGGGAGTTGAGTTTCGACGGGTGATTTTCAGGGAACCCGATCGGCGGCGCAACGTTGCCGCCTTCCCCGCGAGGTAGCGCAGGTTTCCGCTGCCACCCCGGCCGCAGCGATACCAACCATTCCCGCACTGTCATCCCGGACCGAGCGATACCAACCATTCCCGCACTGTCATCCCGGACCGAGCGATACCAACCATTCCCACACTGTCATCCCGGCCCGAGCGAAGCGGAGAGCCGGGATCTCCAGGGCGGCCCCGGCACCATGCCTGTTGCCGACCGGACTGCCACCGCCAAGTCGGGGATCCCGGATCAAGTCCGGGAATGACAGGCGATAGTGGGCCCCTGTCCGGGAAGAAACCCGGCTCAGTCCCGAATCGCCGGCAGCGATCGAAGCACCGCCCTGAAGCCGGTCTCGAACTGCCGGGCGGCACGGCGCGTGACAAACCAGCCGATCAGCGGAATCTTCAGCCTGAAGGTCGAGCGCCAGCGGATGCGGGTGCCCTCGGGCACCGCGCTCAACTCGATCTCGCCGCCCTCGTGTACGACGGTCACCGGCTTCGAGGCGACGATCCGATAGGCGAGCCTGTTCGAAGGCTCGAAGCCGGTGATTTCCTCGTCCAGCACGACATCGCCGAGCGCGACTCGGCGCAGGGCGCCGACGCCGTTCGGCACCGGGTCCCCTTCCCTCAGAAGTTCGGACGCGGTCACGCCCGGAAAGCGATGGTAATTCGCGTGATCAGCCAGCAACGCAAAGGCTCTTTCGCGGCCAAGGTCGATGGTCTCCGTGATGTCGATCGTCCTCATAAGGGTCTCTGGTGCCAATGATCGGGTTGCGGTGACTTTACCGCAGTGACTTGGCATGCGAAGGACCAGCGCGATCGACGCGGCGGGCTCAGCATCGATTGGCCGCGTTCATGAAATGGTAATGGCCTTCCGCCGCGCCGGCTTGTATCGTGGTGTCCTATGGCCGATTTCAGGACGCCCGCATGAGTCGATTCGCTGCGCTGTTGACGTTGCCTTCGATGATGATGATTGCCTGCACGCCCTTGACGTCGCCCGAAGCCTTGTCCGAGTCTGATTCGATGGCCTGGAACACCCGCAGCGGCAAAGCGCCCCTGGTCATCGCCCATCGCGGTACTTCGGGTGAGCGGCCGGAGCACACCGAAGCCGCTTACCGGCTCGCACTGCAGCAGGGGGCCGATGTCATCGAGCCCGATCTGCAGATGAGCTCGGACGGCCAGCTCATCGTGCGTCACGACCCCTACCTGTCCACTTCGACCGACGTGGCCGATCGCCCGGAGTTTGCCGATCGCCGGGTCGAGCGCAACGGACGCAGCGACTGGTGGGTGATGGACTTCACCGCGGCCGAACTGCGCGGCCTGAAGTCACGCCAGGTCTTCGACGACCGGCCCCGGCAGTTCGATGACCTGCATCCGTTGCTCGCGTTCGCCGACTTTCTCGATTTCGTGCTCGAACAGGAGCGGCTCTGCGGCTGCACCATTCCGATCGAGCCCGAGGTCAAACTCCCGGCGCTCTACGCCCAGTTCGGGCTGGACCCTCTGCCCGCGCTGCTTTCAGTGCTCGAAGCTCGGGGGCTGAATGTAGAAGACTCGGCAGTCATGATTCAGAGCTTCGATCCGGATTTCCTCAAGCGCCTGCGGCCCGAAACGCCACTGCCCTTGCTGATGCTCTACGCCGGTCCCGACGAGCCCGGCGCCAATGCCGATGGCTTGCCCCTCGAGGCGATCGCGGAATTCGCCGACGGCATCGGCGCCAACAAGGCCGTCCTTCTGAACGCCGATGGTTCCAGCACCGGCTTCCTCGAACAGGCCCACGCCCTGGGTCTGGACATTCACACCTGGACCATCCGCGACGACCGCCCGCCGATCACCGGCGAAACCGTCGAAGACGAGCTGCGCGCGCTCTTCGAACTGGGCGTGGACGCGGTATTTACCGATTTCCCGGCGACGGCCGTGGCGGTACGCGCGGCGATTCAGGACTGAGCAGCCCGTCTGCTGCTCGGTCAGGCTGATGCACGCCGTCAACCATCGTGAGTCGGGTTGACTGGAGTTCGTCCCTGCTGACGGGTTGGCAATACCTATAGAATCTGCTTTCCGCCAGAAGCCGCTCCAACGGAGGATGCGCCCGTGCGAATTGGAATAGACCTCGGCGGCACGAAGATCGAGGCCATAGCGATCGACGGTGACGGCAGCATTGTTGCGCCGGCCCGGCGCGTTGCCACGCCGCGGGACTATCAGGATACGCTGGCCGCGATTCGGGGGCTGGTCGAGGACATCGAGTCAGAACTGGACGCGCGTTGCCGGGTAGGCGTCGGCATCCCCGGAGCGGTCAGCACGCGAACCGGGGTGATCAAGAACGCCAATTCGGTCTGGCTCAACGGCCGCGACCTGCCCACGGATCTGGCAGAAGCGCTCGATCGAGAAATCCGGCTGGCGAACGACGCCAACTGTTTCGCGCTCTCGGAGGCCAGCGACGGCGCGGGCGCGGGCGCGGCGACGGTTTTCGGCGTGATCCTCGGGACCGGCGTCGGCGGCGGGATCGTCGTCGATGGCCGGCCGCTGGAAGGCATGAACCGTATCGCCGGTGAGTGGGGTCACAACCCCCTGCCCTGGCCCAGAGACGACGAGCGGCCGGGACATCTATGCTATTGCGGTAAGCAAGGTTGCGTCGAGACCTGGATCAGCGGTCCGGGCTTTGAAAGGGACTATGCGGCAAGAGCAAAGGATGCGTTTCCCTCACGCGAAATCGTTGCGCGGGCAATCGACGGAGAAGCGATCGCAGTGCAAACGCTCAACGACTATGTCGACCGGCTCGCGCGCTCTCTCGCAAACGTGATCAACATTGTCGATCCGGATGTTGTGGTCCTCGGCGGCGGCATGTCGAACATCCCCGACCTGGCCCCCCGAGCGACTGAAGCACTGCCGAACCACGTTTTCTCCGACGAAGTTCTGACCCGAGTCGTCATCAACGTCCACGGTGATTCCAGCGGGGTGCGCGGCGCAGCCTGGCTGTGGCCGGCCTGAGCACCGGCAAGCGATACCTCCGCGCGGCGGGCCAGGCGGCAACCGAAAGAACGTTCAGAAAATCAGACGCAGCCCGAGTTCCCAGACGCGTCCGAATTCATCGAACTGACGGGCGAAGCGCTCGTCGCCGTGGAACGCGTAGAACGGCTCGTTGGTGATGTTCGAGACATTGAACAGGGCTGCGATGTTTTCGGTGATCTGATATTCGGAAGTAAAGTCGAGCCGGGTCTCTCCCTTGACGATCTCGTCCTGGCTGGGATCCTCGGGGTCGGCGATATCATCGAGATACTCGCCGCGGTGGTTCATCGACAGCCGCAGCGAGATGCCGCCCTTGTCGTAGCCCAGCGCCAGATTCGCGATGTGGTCGGACTGCAGCGGCAGCCGGATCGGCGTATCACGAAACGGCACGTTCGCCTCGGAATCGACGTAGGTGTAGTTCGCGATCAGCAGCAGACCGTCCCAGGGGCCGGGCAGGAAGCTGAACTCCTGGACGTAGCTGAGTTCGATCCCGTAGACCTCGGCGTCGTCACCGTTGATGACGGCCTCGACTTCGTCGAAATCGACGAACGCGCCCTGACCGGCGATGTCGGTGGTCACGAAGAAATCGGTGATGTCCTTGTAGAACACGCCGATCGAGGCCGCACCGAGCACTTCACCGGCGAAATAACTGAGCTCCAGATCGAAATTGTTCGAGTAGAACGGGTCGAGATCGGGATTGCCGACTTCGGCGGCCAGCTCGCCGCCTTCGATCTCGACCACCTGCCGGGCTCCGGCGTCCTCGAAGCCCGGACGCGTCATCGTGCGGGTGAAGGAGCCGCGGAGCTGGAGGTTGTCGGAGATATTGAACCGCGCCTGCAGGTTCGGGAACAGATCGGTGTAGTCGTTCTCTCCGGAAAACGGCTCGACGGTCGGAATGCCGTCGTCGACGTCTTCATTGACGATCGCCCGAAAACCGTTCTGCTGGATGTCGGTGGTCTCGATTCGAAGACCGCCAAGCAGGTCGAGCCGGCCGAAAGACGCTTCGGCCATCACGTAGGCCGCGTAGATGTCTTCCTCCAGACTGTAGTCCTCGCCCTCGCTGTCGAGCAGGAAATCCGCCTGATCGATGCCGAAGTTGGCACCGTTGGCCGCGAAGAACTCGCGCAGGGTCCGGACGTCCACGAACGGACCGAAACGGCCCAGCGCGTAGTCGCGTTCGCCGCTTCCGACCAGGTCGGCCAGCGTGTAATCGGCATCGAAGTCGACGAAATTGCTGTTGTTCCCGTCGTTGCTCTTCTCTCTGAGCCGGGCCTTGGCACCGAACTGGATGCGGCCCGGATTGTTGCCCCAGAACAGGTCACGACCGAGGTTGAACTTCAGGGAGACTTCTTCTTCCTCGACCTGGTCGCTCTCCAGTTCCACGAGGTCGAGCTCGTAGGCCGTGACATCTTCCAGCGCACTCAGGTCGGTACCGAAGAGGTTCGGCACCTGCCGGCCTTCGGGACCGGAAAAGTCGTAGCCGATATCCAGTCCTTCGGCGATCAACGCCGTTCCGAGCGAGAACGGCTCGGAGGTGCTGGCCTCGGAATAGCCGGCCTGGTAGTCGAGGTCCCAGCGATCGAGCAGGTGATCGCCACCGGCGCTGATCGCGAGGATCTCGCGGGTCGCGGTGGTTTCCTTGCCGCGCCGCTCGACCTCGCCGTCGGTATACAGGCCGCCGTTCTCGGTGATTTCAACCGGCGTGGCGTCTTCGAAGATGTACTCGTGCTCGAGTTCGATCTCGTTGTCGGCGAATTCACTGTAGAGCGTGCGCAGGTAGAACTCGGCCATCGGGCTGTGCTGATAGTCGAAGTTCAGCACGGCGCCGGTGCGCTCGCGGCTGAGCCGGTAATCGCGCTGTTCGGCCGCTTCCGGCGCGCGGACGATCTGGCCGGACGGCGTTTCTATTTCGGGCCATTCACCGGCTTCGAGGTTGTCGACCTCGAAGCGACGGTCGAAATAGGTCAGCGAGCCGGAAACCGCGAGATTGTCAACGCCGCTGCCAACGCTGAACAGACGCGTGCCGGTCACGCCGAGCCGCGGTCCGACTTCATCGGCCTTGGCGTTGTAGCTGCCTTCAGCGTTGAACCGCAATGAATTGCCAAGGTCGAAGGCACTCAGCGTGCTGATCTCGATGTTGCCGCCGACCGCGTCGGCGTCCTGGTCCGGGGTCAGCGACTTCGACACTTCGACGCTCTGCACAAGATCGGCCGAGAGGACGTCGAGGTTGACCGCACGGCTGTCGTCTTCCGGGCCCGGAATGCGGAGTCCGTTGACCGTCGTGGTGTTGAAATTCGCGTTCGCGCCGCGAATCGTGATGAAACGCCCCTCACCCTGGTCGCGCTGGACGGACAGGCCGGAAACGCGCTGAAGCGCCTCGGCCACGTTGTTGTCCGGGAACTGGCCGATCGAGTCGGCCGTGATCACGTTGATGTTGTTGATGGCCGCGCGTTCGCGCGACAGGGACGCGCTCTGGATCGCGCGCTGTCCGATCACGACGAGTCGTTCGAGATCAGTGGCGATCCGAACCGTGACTTCAGTGGTCTCGCCCACCGAAACCGTCACGGGCACGCTTTCCCCCGGTGCACCGACGTATTCGGCTCGCACTTCGTAATCGCCGGCGGGCACGTTCAGGAAGCGGAAACGACCGTTGCGATCGGTGGAAGTGCGAAATTCTGTGCCGATCAGGCGAACAATCGCGCCTTCGAAGTCGACGCTCTCATCGCTGCTGACCACCGCGCCGCTGACTGTGCCGGTCGACGCCTGAGCCGGGGTCATCGCAACCAGTAAGAGCACTGCGACTGCGAAAGCCAACGTAGGGGATTTCAACATGACGGTTCCTTAAATCGCTTCAACACCCGATAACTTAGACGCACAATGTTTCCCGTTCGCTACGCTATTGTTAAAATCCTGTTTCTCCGGGATTACTGATGGTTGGATTAGCAAGCAACTCTGATACGACTGCTGAGTGACCTGATCGGTTCTTTCGTCATTCGCATGTCATTTGTGCCGGACATCGTGCGTGTTAATCTACGGTACAGAGTGGTTTCTTGATCACCATTACACTTTTCACCATGCCACTGGCGAGCGAAGCCGATTGAAGCCCTTCCGATCCAGCCATCCCGTCAATGCCCGGCGTCGCCGGTTACTGCGCCAGGGTCTGATCGCGTCCGGCGTGCTTGCTGTCGGACCTTCGCTCTGGGGAAAGTCGACTCAGGGGTCACCCCGTTCAGCCCGGCCGCTTTCCATGCCGGCCCGGGTCAGCAACATCCCCAATCTGGCTGGAACGCTCCAGATAACGCAGGTCGAGAACGACCCCGACACGCTGATGATGCTGCCGCGCGGATTTTCGGTGCGCCAGCTGGCTAGGACCGGCGAGCGACCGGTGGCCTCTTCGAGCTATGTCTGGCACGCCGATCCCGATGGAGGTGCGACCTTTGCGATGGACGACGGCGGCTGGGTCTACGTTTCCAACGCCGAAGTCAGCGGCTGGCGTCAGGGCGGTGTCGGGGCACTTCGCTTCGACGCCTCAGGCCGGTTGGTCGATAGCTATCCGATCTGCACCGGCACGACCAACAACTGCGCCGGCGGGCCGACCCCCTGGGGCACCTGGCTGACCTGCGAGGAAATCGACGAGGGTCTGGTCTATGAGTGCGACCCGACCGGCCAGCAACTCGCGGTTCCCGCGCCGGCTCTGGGCGTGTTCAAGCACGAAGCTGCGGCGGTCGATCCGGTTCACCGACACATCTACCTGACCGAAGACGTGCCCGACGGCAATTTCTATCGGTTCATCCCGGATCACTATCCGGCAGGCGGACGTGCCGATCTGCGATCGGGCCGGCTGGAAGTCGCTATCGTGGCGGGCGACGATCCCGCGCAGACCCGCGCGGTGGACTGGCGGGAAGTGCCGAATCCGATGCCCCGATTGATCGAGAGCAACGACATGACCGTCAAAACTCCGACCCGCTACCAGGTCGCCGACGCCGAAGTCTTCAACGGCGGCGAAGGCTGCTGGTTCCACGACGGCATCGTCTATTTCACGACCAAGGGCGACAACCGGGTCTGGGCGCTGGACACGCTCCACAGCACGCTCGACCTGATCTACGATAAACAGAGCCAGCAGGCCTTCAACCCGGGCATTGACGATGTCGACAACCTGACCGTCTCGGCCGGCGGCGATGTGCTGGTGGCCGAGGACGGCAGCGAGATGCGCCTGGTTGTGGTCGGCCCCGACGTGACGCCATTCGAATTGGTCAACGTCATCGGCCAGCGCGAATCGGAAATCTGCGGCCCGGCCTTCAGCCCGGACGGCAATCGCCTGTACTTCAGCTCGCAGCGAGGCGTGGCCGGCGACCATACCGATGGCCGAATCTACGAAATGCGCGGACCCTTCTTCGTCGAAGCCTGATCCGATGGGCCAGCTCTCCGCTCGCGTCATTCTGGCCGGCCTGATCGCGATGGCTTCGCTGGCCGGCTGTGCCGTCAACGACCCGGGCACCCCGCGGGAAGCCGGATCATCCGGACCGGATGCGGTCGATCGCCCGGCGGCGGCGGCAGCGGACCGCCAAGTCGCTTTCCGCATACGCCGCGACAGCCAGCTCGGCCTGAACGATGACGGCGGCTGGGCCGCTGCAGTAAACCAGCCCGCTGTGGTTACAGCCGATCAGCCTTTCCGTATCCGTTTCGAGGTCGAGGCCGGCGACAGCTCGGAACCTCGGCGCTTCGCGCTGCAGTTCCGGCGCAACGACGGCGTCTGGCAATCCTTGGAGGCAGCCGATTTCCCGCTCCCCCAGAACCTGGAGGAGCGCAGGCCCGGCGCGTCCGACCGCGATTTCGAGCGCGACTGGATCATCCTCGACGGCTCGATCGAAGACCTGCAGCGAGTGCCCGAAGGTCAGACTAAGGCGCTTCGAATCCTAACGCAGGACGGGTCGTTTCGCGCCTGGGCAGCGACCGATTTCGATTGGACGCCGAACGAATTCGCGCTTGAGTTCCGGCTGCCGAACGAAGGACACGGCAGATTCGGTCTGGTTTTCGAGCAGATCGGGGCCGACGCCTACTCGGTCATCGAGCTGGAGCGATCGGGTCGAGCCCGGGTCATCCGGGTGGACGGCATCCAGCGTCGAATCCTCGCTGAAACCGTTGTCGATCTGCCCGCCGGGGAGTGGAACGAACTCAGCCTGGAGCTTGACGGACCGCAATGGACCGCCGAGCTGCACGACGAGGTCCGACTCCAGTGGCAGGCGGCGCAGAGGATGATCGCCCAGCCGCGGCTGGGTATCGATGTTGCACCCGATGGACAAGTCGATATCATGACGCTCGTGATCGAAGGCGAGGCCAGTACGCCGCGTGCCAGCATCATCAGCAGCACTTCCTTTGAGAATGGGAGCGCAACTGACGATCTACTGAGTCAGTCCGGCCTGCCCTTCGCCGGTGGCTCCGGCCTGTCGCTTCGTTCCCGGACTCCTGCCTGGTCGGCAAGGCGCGGGCACGGTGAGTGGTCGGTACCGATCGTCATCCGACGATTCGCCGACCAAGCCGCCATGAACGAGGCCGGAGACCGCTTCGAGTTCCGCCTGATCGACGATCTTGGACGCCCGCTGCCGGCCACGAACACCGCTTCGGTCTTGTTGAGCGTTCCCGACGGCCACCTCGGCGGCACCTTTGTCGAAACACCGATGCGTCTGGGCCCCTGGCAGACCGGGACGGGCGACCTCTACTTCATCATCGAGCCATCGGAGACCTGGAACCGGATGATGATGCTCCGATCATCGGACTTCGGGCGGACCTGGCGCGAAGTCGACGGCGCGAGGCGACCCGCGACCGGTGATCTCGAAGGACTGGCGAGCGTGTACGTCGGCGGTCGCATTCATGTCGTGCATCAGATTTCCGAGCAGGTGCTCTATCACGCCTTCGATCCGGGCGAAGGCGTCGGGGCCTGGGTCGTTCGCGATGAACTCATTGCCGAACCGGCTGCACCGCCCACCCAGGTCGCCGATCTTGCCGTGCGCTCCGATGGCAGCGTCGTGGCCGTCTACGGCGCCGGCGATGGACTTGCCTATGCAATTCGGTCCGAGGAAGGCCGGTGGAGCGAGGGCATCGCCATCCCCGGGCCTCTGGGAACCGTCGTGTCCGGTCCGACAGTGATTCCCGGCCGCGACGATTTCGTGCATCTGGCCTACACCGCCAGCAACGGCACGGCCTGGGCCCGGCGAATCGAGCCCGGCCGCGGACTGAGCGACGCCGTTCTCATCGCCGAGACGCTCGCAACCGAGGAAGAGGACGTCGGCGCCCTGCTGCCGCTGGTCACGCTCGACGAGGGTCGAACCGTGGTCCTGATCTACCGGACGCAGGATGGACGCCTGCACGAGCGCCGCTCGGCTGGAGACGATCGCTGGAGCCCGCCGGTCACGGTGACCGACCGCGTCGTCGTCCAGAGCCCCGTCGACTCCGACCAGGTCGGAGCCGACGCGATCGCGATCGGCGACGCGGTCCACGTCGCCTTCATCGAAACCGAGACCGGAACGCTGTTCCACACTTTCAGCCATGGCGGCCAGTGGAGCGCACCAAGGTCCCTCGTAGCCGACGCGAACGTGCAGTGGGTGCGCGGCCAGCCCATCGCGACCGCTGACGGGAAAGCAGCCTACGGCATCGTCTACGACGCCGGTTCCAACGGCGGCTCCGGACTGAATCGGTTCCTCTCGATTCCGGCTGGATCCGAGCCAGCGAGCGCGAGGCCCTGAGCCAGGCCCATCGACTGCGGGAACCGCCCCTTTCTGACACGGTCAAAGGTCGCTCTCAGGGAGGATCAACACTGTGGATGCCAAGAAATTGCTCGACCAGTTCATCGGCAGCGGTGCTGCGGGCGGCCTTGCCGGCGGTCTCGCAGGCGGCGCGCTGGCCAGTGCCTTCATGGGCAAGAAGGGCCGCAAGCTGACCAAGTCGGCCGCGAAGCTCGGGGGACTGGCCCTGGTCGGCGGCCTGGCCTACAAGGCCTGGCAGAGCCACAAGCAGTCAACCGCAGGCAGGGCTGCCCCGCCGCCTGCGTCAGCACCAGAGCCGCTCCCGGCCGCACCTCGGGGAACGGCTTTTCTGCCGGCCCCGAATGACACGCAGGGCACCGAGCAGCTCAGCCAGCTCATCATCCGCGCGATGATTTCGGCGGCCAAGGCAGACGGTCAGATCGACACCCGCGAAAGCCAGATGATCCTGCAGCAGGTCAACGACTCACAGCTCGACGAGGAAGACAAGGCCTTTCTGTTTTCCGAGTACTCGAAACCGCTGGACATCGAGGGCCTGGTAGCCGCGGTGGACTCTCCCGAGCATGCCGCCGAGGTCTATGCGGCCTCGGTGCTGGTGGCTCATCCGGCCTCGGTCGCCGAACAGGTCTACCTCAACACCCTGGCCCAGGCACTGAATCTCGAACCGGGGCTGGTCCGGGAGCTGCACAGCGCGGTCGAGTCCAACACCACCGCCTGAACATCGTTGCCAATGCGCGAGCGCGTCACTCGCTGGATCGAGCAACCGCGATTCCAGACGACCATCATCGTCCTGATCGTGGTCAATGCCGCGATTCTCGGGTTCGAAACCTGGCCGACGGCGATGGAGACTGCCGGTGGGTTGCTGAAGACGATCGACCGGATCATCCTGGCGGTGTTCGTCATCGAGATCGCGCTGCGGATCTATGCCTACCGCGCGGCCTTCTGGCGCGACCCGTGGAGCCTGTTCGACTTTGCCGTGGTGGCGATCGCGCTGGTGCCGGCGAGCGGGCCGTTTTCGGTCCTGCGCACGCTGCGTGTGCTTCGGGTGCTGCGCCTGCTCACGATGGTGCCATCGATGCGGCGCGTGGTCGGCGCGCTGCTGGCCGCCATTCCCGGCCTCGGTTCGATCTCGCTGGTGCTGGCGATCATCTTCTACGTCTTCGGCGTGATCGGCACCAACCTGTTCGCCGAGACCCATCCGCAGTGGTTCGGCACCCTCGGCCGATCGCTCTACACCCTGTTCCAGGTGATGACCCTGGAGAGCTGGTCGATGGGCATTTCGCGCCCGGTGATGGAGGCACACCCGTTTGCCTGGCTGTTCTTCGTCATCTTCATCCTGGTGGCGACCTTCACCATGCTGAACCTGTTCATCGCGATCATCGTCAACGCGATGCAGACCTACCAGGAACACGAACACGACGAAACGGTGCGAGTGGTGCACGAATCCCAGGACCATATCGAGACCGAGCTACACGACGAGATGCGTTCGCTGCGGGCCGAAATCGCGGAACTCAGGAGCCTGCTGGGCAAGCGAAACTGAGGCCGTTGCGACCGCGATCGCGCCCTTCCAATTACCGTGCCGCAGTCTTTCGCTCAGGTCGTCGGCACCAGATCCGCGAACGCGAAGCCGTCACGCTCGACCGTGCCTTCGACCCGACAGCTGATCGACTCAGCGAAGCAGGGTGCCGGATCGACGAAGGTGTGGAATTCGCCGTTTTCGCCGCAGTGGTCGATGGACTCTGGATCTCCCGCCGACTGAATCCGATGTAGGGCCCAGGCGCTGTCCTTGCCGCTACTCCATGAAACCAGGGCTTTCCGGTCGGGTTTCACTGGACCGGCTTCGCGAACTGGAAGGTTTCCGGGAATCAAGCCATGGCCTATCGGCAGTCTATCCCTCTATCATAGGTGTTCGATCGCACCAGGAAGTACTCCGGATCGCATGCACGCCACGCCCATCCGATACGTCGAACCCGTTTTCCGCCCGCCCAGCGAAGCCAATTCACTGATTCTGCCGGTCACCGACGGCTGCTCGTGGAACCAATGCACGTTCTGCGAGATGTATACCCAGCCGCAGAAGAAATTCAGGGCGCGGTCCGAAGACGAGGTGATGGAGATGATCCGTCGCTGCGGCGAGCTCTTCGGTACCCGGGTTCGACGGATCTTTCTGGCCGATGGCGATGCCATGGTGCTGCCGACCCATCGGCTGATGCGGATTCTCGCAGCGATCCGGGAACATTTCCCATCCATCGATCGGGTCTCCAGCTACTGCCTGGCCAGCAATCTCAGGCGCAAATCGGTCGAAGATCTGGTCGCTCTGCGCGATGCCGGTCTGCAGATGGCCTACCTCGGTGCCGAGTCCGGTGACGACCTAGTTCTGGAAAAGGTCAACAAGCGCGAGACGCAGGCATCGACCATCGAGGCACTGAACAAGATGCGCGAAGCCGGGATCAGTCGCTCGGTCATGCTGCTGAACGGCCTGGGTGGCCGTGTCCACAGCGAGCAGCACGCCGACCATTCAGCCGAGCTCGTCAATGCCACCCAGCCGGAGTACCTGGCCACGCTCGTCGTCAGCTTTCCCCAGGGCGAGGAGCGATTTCGCTCGGGCTTCCCTGACTATGAACCGCTCGATCAGATCGGACTGTTCAGGGAAATGCGGCGCTTCATCGGTCAGCTCGAGCTGAAACGCACGGTTTTCCGCTCCGATCACGCGTCCAACTGGCTGGTGCTCAAGGGCGAGCTGGGGCGCGACAAGGACCGACTGCTCCGGCAGCTCGATACCGCCATCCATCACCCCGAGCAGGCGCGGCTGAGACCGGACTGGGCCCGCGGCCTGTAGGCGCTCCCAGTCGCAAGCTGCGCGGTCGCGCCGCCGCCTCGTCAGATTCCCTCTGGCGGGTCTTCGCCGCTCGGGCTATGCTCGGCCGATGAGCCGCTTCATGCAACGATTCTGGCCGCTGCTCGTCGGGCTTTCGCTGCCGGTGCTTCTGATCGTCTTCGTCCTGGCGATTCAGGTCACGGCGCGCTGGAACGCACCGCCGGTGACCACGCCGGTGCTCTACTGGCCCGATGCCGACTACTGGCTGCGCCCGCAGATTCGGTGGACCCTCGATGACGGTCGGCTGGAGCTGACCTACACCGAAAACCGGGTCGCACGCGCCAATCAGACAGCTCGCTCGCTGAGGCTGTGCTTGTATCGACCGCGAACGGGCGAGTCCCGGTCTTTCGACATCGAACTGCCTGAAGATCTCGAGGATCGGGAGAGCGAGGTGCTGGCGCTTCCGGCTGAACTGAGCAGCCGGACCTGGAGCAACGCGGTGGAATCACCCGAGGGCTACCGCTTCGAGGTCTCCTGGGGCGGCAGTCGCGGCTTCTTTTCCGAGCTGTTCGGCGGTTACCGCTCGCGAATGGAGTATCAACTGGTCGGTCACGGCATCCGGCATCCGCTGCCGGAGTCCGGTCGTTATCTGGCCGACGGCGCTTTCGTCGCCTGGCTGGCCGACGACGGCGAGGCGAGCGAATGAATCGTCAGCAGGCCATCGAGCAGATTCAACGCCTGATGCGCGAACACGCCCTGAGCCTCAGCGATCTCGCGCCGGGTGCGCCTGCGGTCGAACGCCCTGGCCGATCGTCAGACTGGCTGAGGCCGGTACTGGCGTCGATTGGCGGTCTGTTCGTCCTGGCCGGTCTGATCGGCCTGTTCAGCCTGATCTGGGACGACCTCGTGCCGCTCGCCCGCGTCGTGATCGTGCTGGGTTCCGGTCTGATCGCGCTGGTTTTCGCGGCGCTGGCGAGCCAGCGGCAGGTCTATGACCGGGCCGCGTCCGTCTTCTTCCTGCTGGCCGGCTGGTTCCAGACCTGGGGCCTGTTCCTGGCGGTCGACGAGTACCTCGTCGCGGCACCCAACGAGCTGCACGCGGTGGCGGTGTTCGGCGTCATGGCAATCCAGTTCGCGCTACTGCTGGCCTGGCAGAAGCGACTGGAGCTGTTGCTGGGGCTCATGGCGTTCACGACCTTCGGGTTCATTGCCGCCTGCAGCCATCTCGACATCGACTGGAAGCTGGTGGCTCTGGTCATCGGCGTATCCGGCATGCTGGTCAGCTGGACGCTGGAGGGCACGGCTTTTCGACCGCTGTGCGGTTTGTTCTGGTGGGTCTATGCGGGGTCGATGGCGATCGGAATCTTCGGCCTGGTCGACGGGCATTTTCCGTTCGACCTGCTGCTGATCGCCGTCGGCGCGATCCTGGTCCAGATCAGCGTCCTCGTGCGCAGACGCGCATTGCTGGCCCTGGCGGTCATCGTGCTGCTGGGCTACCTTGGCTACTACACCCACGAGTATTTCGCCGACGTTCTGGGCTGGCCCATCGCGCTGATCGTGTTCGGAACGGCCCTGCTGGCCGGATCGGGCTTCGCGATCCGGCTGGGGCAGCGAATGACCCGGCTCGGGAACTGAATCCATCAGGCCCGTCCACAGCGCCCGCTCACTCTTCGAATCGATCGCAGAAAAGAGCGTCGAGCCCGCCACAGTCGGCGATCGCCGCCGAACGATACGACATCACGGCCCCGAAACGATCCGGGTTGTCATCCCAGCGTTCGGAACCGACGATCAGGAATCCATCCTCATAGGCCAGGGTGGAGCCGAACTCGACGTTACCGGTCGGCACATCGGTCGGTGCCATGATGGTCTGGACTTCGGTGTAACCGCCGGCGCCATCCTGGAAGACATAGACCCGATTGCTCTGGTTTCCGGGCGCCGAAATGAAGAGCAGGCCATCGCTCAGCTTCACGTCCTGACCGAAGGCGTCGATGCTCGTCGGCGTTGAGGGCAGGACCTGCGCGATCTGGCCGAACTGATTCGCGCCGCCCAGGTTCCGGGAGAACACATGAACCGATCCGGCGGTCGAGCCAGTGGTTTCGTTACCCGAAGTGGTACCGACGGCGACCCGGTCGCCGAAGATCGCAAGGCAGCCGCTGTTGCTGTTGGCGCAATCGCCGAAGCCGTCATCCGGCTCCGAATCGACGGGCGCCAGGGTCGTCGTGAATCCCCAGCCACCACCGCTGCGGGTGAACACGTGGACGTCCTCGACACCTGACTCGGCCACCAGCACCGTGTCGCCGCCGATCGCCAAGCCAGAGGCAAAGCCATCGGCGGTCGGGCCGGGCGCAACGAGGAAGTCCTCGAGTCCCCAGGCATTGCTGCCGCCGACGTTGCGGCCGAAGATCAGGGCGACGCCGACGTTCGCTTCCCCGCCCTGGATGTCGGCGCTGGGATCACCGACGATGAGTCGATCGCCGGACAAAGCGACCTGGGACCCGAACCGATCGACGCCGATTCCACCGATCTCTCCCGGACTCGGACTGAACAAGCTGTCGAAGAATTCCCAGTCGTCGCCGACACGCCGGTACAGATCGATCTGATCGGTGCCGCCGGCGTAGCCGATGGCCGTCCACTCGCCCGACGAGGCAATCGACCCGCCGAAGCGCCTCGGTGACTCGACGCGGGCTGGTATCTCACGGACCAGGGTCAATCCATCGTCATCGTAACGAAACAGCCAGACGCCGCCTTCGCCCGAGTCGAACTGGGGGGCACCGGCGAACACGAAACCATCGTTGATAGCCAGGGTCCTGCCGAGGAATCCATCGCTGGCCGGCGACAGCCGGTTGAGGTAGCTGAAATCGTATGCGTGGACCATCGCGCCCGGAGCGAGGAGGATCAAAGTGACGATAAAGGCTATGAAACGGCGCATGAACTTCCTTGTCAACTGGAGTGAATCGGGACGTTAGAACGTGGCGCGTGGTCCGGGCATGAAGACCGATGGGGACGAGGGCGCATCACCCGGAAAACGGGCGAGGACCTATTCCAGGACGTACTCGATCGTCGTCACGACCCGGATCACCTTGATTTCAGGTGTCGAGGGATCGCGTTCGTCGATCGAGAAGAAGCCCTGGCGGGCCGAGCGGATCGGGCCGATCGCGGCATCGGAGTCGGCCGCGAACCGGTTCGCTGCGCGGCGAGCGTCGGCGGTGGCCTCGGCGATCATCTCGGGCTTGATGTCGTTCAGGCCGGTGAACAGGAACTGGGCCGCCTGGCCCCAGTTGGGCGACAGAACCACGCCCTGTCCGACCAGTTCGGACGCGTCCTGAAGCGCGCCCCGGGTCGCCTCGACCTTGTCGCTCTTCAGGGTCAGGCCGCGCTCGGCCATGAAACGATTGGCCGGCCGCTGGTCGCCATAGGAATGCATCCACTGATCCGTGATGCGGGGTGGATTGCGGCTGATCTCGGCGTCCTCGAAACCGCGCAGCTTGAGAAACGCGACCACGGACTCATCGGCCGCCTCCATCCGGTCGCGCAAGTCATCGAGCGAATTCGCCGCAATCTGGTAGTTGATCGGCCAGATCGCGAGATCGGCCGGCACCTCGCGCTCGGCCAGGCCCTTGACCTCGACAAAACGGTCGCTGATCCGGAAATCCCGGATCGCCGAACCGAGAATGACTGCCGCGACCACGAGTCCCAGCGCGAGCAGACCACCCATGAGTCCATACTGCTTAGAATCCATGTCCGTATTCCAGTCCGATCAGTCGAGGCAATCTAGCACGATGACGAGCCATTGGTCGATTTCGATGGCCTTTCGCCCTTTCGCCCCTAGCCCTCAGGCGTCTCCCTTGAACCTTGAACCTTGAACCTTGAACCTTGAACCTTGAACCTCCTCCCCCATGTGCCTCATCGTCTTCGCCTTCACCCCTGATCACGATCGGCATCTGCTACTGGCCGCCAACCGCGACGAATTCCACGCTCGTCCGGCCCGGCCGATGACCTGGTGGCATTGGCCTGACGGGCCGCTGGCGGGGCGCGACGAGCGCGGCGGCGGGACCTGGCTGGCCCTGGCGCGCGAAGGGCGCTGGGCCGCGGTCACCAACTTTCGCGATCCGCGCGCCGGCTCGGGTGCGCGCTCGCGCGGCGAACTGCCGATCGGGTTCCTTTCGTCCGGGCTGGCGCCGTCGGACTACGCTCGAAACATCCATCGGGATCGGACTGCCTTCGGACCGTTCAATCTGCTGGTCGGCGATCGTGAGTCGCTGTGGTATTGCTCCAGCCGGTGGCACCCGCAGGCCGTCGCGCCGGGCGTACATGCCCTGTCGAACGGTTTGCTGGACGAGGTCTGGCCGAAGAGTCGCCGCGTTGCCGTCACGCTGCGCCGGCAGCTCGACCCTTCCGGCGCAATCGATCACGATCGTTTGTTCGACCTGATGGATGACCGCCAGGAGGCGGACGACAGGGAATTGCCCGACACAGGTGTCGGACTGGACATCGAGCGAATGCTCTCGGCACCTTTCATTGTCAGTCCCGGCTACGGCACTCGCTGCAGCACCGTGGTCGAGCTGGGTGGCGTCAACCGGGCCAGCGAACGCCGATTCTCGCCAGACGGCCGGCAAATCGGAGAGCTGAGCTACAGCTGGCGCTGATCAGAGTGCTTCCGAGGCAAAATCAGCGAGGCGTGATCGTTCCCCCCGACGAAGCGTGACGTGGCCCGCATGCGGCCAGTGCTTGAAGCGATCGACGGCGAAGGTCAGGCCGGAAGTCGTCTCGGTCAGGTAGGGCGTATCGATCTGTTCGACGTTTCCGAGGCAGACGATCTTGGTTCCCGGGCCGGCCCGGGTGATCAGGGTTTTCATCTGCTTCGGCGTGATGTTCTGAGCTTCGTCGATGATCAGATAACGGTTCAGGAAGGTCCGTCCGCGCATGAAATTGAGTGAGCGGATCTTGATTCGTGACGCCAGCAGATCGTTGGTCGCTGCCCGACCCCATTCTCCGCCGTGACCGTCGGATTCGGTCAGCACCTCGAGGTTGTCGGTCAGGGCACCCATCCACGGGGTCATTTTCTCTTCTTCGGTGCCGGGCAGAAAACCGATATCGTCGCCCACGTTGACGGTGGCTCGGGTCACGACGATTTCGCGGTAGAGCTTATGATCCAGCGTCTGGGTCAGTCCGGCGGCCAGGGCCAGCAGGGTCTTCCCGGTTCCGGCGGTACCCAGCAACGTGACGAAATCGATCTGGGGGTCCATCAGGAGGTTGAGCGCGAAATTCTGCTCCGGATTGCGCGCCATGATGCCCCAGACTCCGTGCTGGGTGCTGCGGAAGTCCTGGGCGACCTCGATGACGATGCTGTCCTCACGCACATCGCGAACCAGGGCCTCCAGACCGTTGTCGCCGGCCAGTCGCAGGCACTGGTTGGGGTACCACTCGTCGTCGTCGGCCCGGCCCATGCGGTAGAAGGTCCGCCCGTCCTCGGTCCAGGAATCGCGGGTGCTGTGCTCGTGCCAGAAGCGGTTGTCCAGTTCGCGCAGGCCGGTGAACAGCAGGCTCAGATCATCGAGCGCCCGGTCGTTGTGGTAATCCTCGGCCAGCACGCCATGAATACCGGCCTTGATGCGCAGGTTGATGTCCTTGGACACCAGGACCACCTCGCGGTCGGTCCGTTTGCGCGTCAGGGCAAGCGCTGCCAGCAGGATTTCGTTGTCGGCCAGGGATCGGTCCCCGACCAGCTCGTGGCCGTTATCGAAGCGTTCGGTCTGGAAGAAAAGCCGACCGGTGCCGACCCGCAGGTTGAGACCGTCGGGCTGCTGCAGCTCGAGACCCGCTTCGAGGAGCGTGTCCTCGTCCATCATCTGGCCGATGAAGCGACTGACCTGGCGGACGTTGCGCGCGACTTCCGAAACGCCCTTCTTCGCCCGATCGAGTTCTTCCAGCACGATCATCGGCAGATAGATATCGTGCTCGGCAAAGCGAAACAATGCGGTTGGATCGTGCATCAACACGTTCGTATCGAGCAGGTACAGGCGCAGCGGATCGGCCATCGAACGACGGACTCCTCGGTCGTGGAAACAGAATTGCCGGGCCTGATTCAGCCCAGTTCGCGGACGGCGTCGAGAACCTCTTCGACGTGACCCGGAACACGCACCTTGCGCCACTCGCGGGCCAGCTTGCCGTCGGCAGCGAACAGGAATGTGCTGCGCTCGATGCCCATGACCTGCTTGCCGTACATGTTCTTTTCCTTGATCACGTCGAACTCGCGGCAGAGCGTTTCATCGGTGTCGGCGAGCAACGGGAAAGGAAATTCATGCTTGGCGGCGAATTTCTCGTGACTCGCGACCTTGTCGCGCGACACCCCGACAATCCGGCACCCCAGTTTCTCGAACTCGGCGTGGTGATCGCGGAAATCCTGACCCTGGCGCGTGCAGCCGGGCGTGTTGTCGCGCGGGTAGAAGTAGACAACCAGAGGCTTTCCCTTGAATTCCGAGAGCTTGAGGTCGCTCCCGCCGGTTGCAGGAACAGCGGTATCCGAAAGCGTTGGGCTTTTGCTTGTCATTGGAGTAAAAGTTTCGTTAATTCAGCGGCTTGTGAGGGACGGCGGCCCAGATGCTCGCCGGCCATCGGTTAAACTAACAGAATTCGCGCAAGTCGCAAGACATGCAGCCGCCCATTGGCGAAATTGACGGAGATTTTCATGTTTTCAGGTTCCATCGTCGCGCTGATCACCCCGATGACCGATCACGGCGAGGTCGATCTGGCGGCCTGGGAGGCTTTGTTGGACTGGCATCTTGCCGCCGGGACGAGTGGTGTTGTGGTTGCCGGCACGACCGGCGAATCGGTCACGCTGACCACCGCCGAATCCGACGCACTGCTCGAACGCGCCGTCGCCAGATGCCGAGGACGCATCAGCGTACTGGCGGGCACGGGGGGGCCTTCCACAGCCACGGCCATCGAGCGAACACGGCGAGCCGCTGAAATCGGCGCCGACGCGGTACTGGTCGTGACACCCGCGTACAACCGTCCGTCGCAGCACGGACTCGAAGCGCATTTCACCGCCATCGCCGATGTTTCGCCGGTACCCGTGGTGCTCTACAACGTGCCGACGCGCACAGCCGTGGATCTCGCCCCTGAGACCAGCCTGCGCCTGGCCCGCCATCAGCGGATCGTCGCGATCAAGGAGGCCGTTGCGGACCCGAAGCGCGTGACCGATCTCGTTCGCGGCGGACTGACCGTGCTCAGCGGCGATGACCCGAGCTGCTGCGAAAGCATGCTGCTCGGGGCCTCCGGGGTCATCTCGGTGGCCGCCAACGTGGTGCCGGAAACCATCTCAAGACTGTGCGCGCTCGCCACGGCGGGCGATGCCGGCGCGGCCCGGGCGCTCAACGAGGATCTGAAGGCGCTCTACCGGTTCCTGTCGGTCGAGGCCAATCCGGTTCCGGTCAAGTGGATGGTGCATCGCCTCGGGCGCTGCCGGCCCGCCCTGCGCCTGCCGCTGGTCGAGCTCGAGGCGTCTCATCACGCCTTCGGCGAAAAAGTCATCGAAAGCCTGGCGCTGGACGCGGTCTCCGATGTTGCCTAAACTGGGGAATGGTGCTGCCGACCGACGCCCTGTGACTGACGGACAGGCGCCCATGACGTCCAGCGATCCGTCAGCTTCAGTCTCGGACAAAATTCAAGGGGTTGCATGAAACCGAGCCCGACTTTCAAACCAAGCATGTTGATCCGATCCACTCTCCTGCTCCTGCTGGCAGGCCTGATGACCGGTTGTTTCAACCGCGATCGAACGCCGGTCTACGTCGACAGCGAGGAGATCGATCCGATCGAAGTACCGGACGACCTGACTCGGCCAAGGGTGAGCTCCGCCTACCAGATCCCCGGCACGTTCCTGCCGGAGCTGGCCGCGACCGGCGATGAGGCCCTGCCGCCCCGGGTCCTGCCCAGCGCCGAGGCAGAAGCGTCACGCTCGCACATCCGCTTCGGCCCGACCGGACTCTATCTCGAGGTCGAAGACGAAGCCGACAGCGTCTGGCGGCGACTCAGCTTCGCCCTGAACCGTCAGGGTATGAGCGTACGCCGGGTCGACGAACCCGATCGGCGCTATCTTTTCGAATTCCGCCACGACCCGATCCAGATCGAGCGCAGCGGGCTGTCCCGACTCGCTTTCTGGCTCTCGGACGAGGTGCGCGACTACAGCGGCGAGTATCTTGCCGAGGTCCGGCCTGAAGGCGACCGGGCCCGGGTGGTGCTACTGGACGAGAATGGCCAGATCGTGGAGATGGATCGCGCCGAATACGTGCTGGCCGTCCTGCGGGAGCGTCTCGGCTGATCGAGGAACAGTTTCCTGGCCGGGCCGCGGTTTTCATTAACCCGGCAACCATTTGGATCGCATTCAGCCGCGCTGTGCCTGACGATGGACGGCGTCAGCGAAGCTTGCTGTAGAACCACTACAGCGGCGTTCCAGCGCAGGTGGGAGCGAAAGGGCGACTTGCCCATCTGGCATGAAGCCCTGTAGCGGGGCCGTTGCGCGTGCCTTGCCCTCGTCAGGCGCAGCGCGGCTGAATGCGATCTGAATGGTTGCCGGCTTAATAGCGTTCGAGGAGCTTGAGCTTGTCCGGCACGTCCTCCCATTCGGAGGCGTCCTCCGGGGCCGGTTTCATCGCGGTGATGACCGGCCATTCGCGCGACAGCTCGGCATTGAGTTCGATGAACACCTCCTCGCCGGCCGGAACGTCGTCTTCCGGGTAGATGGCTTCGACCGGACACTCCGGTTCGCAGAGGGTGCAATCGATGCATTCCTCCGGGTCGATGGCCAGAAAATTGGGCCCTTCGTGAAAGCAGTCGACCGGACAGACCTCCACGCAGTCGGTGTATTTGCACTTGATACAGTTGGAAGTGACAACGAAAGTCATGGCGTCGGAAAACCTGTGGTGGCCGGGGTTGGCTGGGCGTCAATGACAAAGGTGATAAACTGTCGAACTTCATTTTAACAAACCGGGATACAACCCGGTGTTGCACGGTAGCCCTATCCTTCTTCCTTCTTGCGAGCCCGAATTGAGCGGTCAGATCCGGATCATCTCCCGCCAGGAGCATGGCATCAAGCCTCACCTGGTCAGCGCCAACGCCTGTAAAGTGGTCAGACGACTTCAGGACGGCGGATTCAGCGCCTTCATCGTCGGCGGCAGCGTGCGCGATCTGCTGCTCGGCGTCGAACCTAAGGATTTCGATGTCGCCACCAGCGCGACGCCCGAACAAGTCCGCAGCCTGTTCAAGAACGCCCGCCTGATCGGCCGGCGCTTTCGCCTGGCGCACGTCCGCTTCGGTCGCGAAGTCATCGAAGTGGCAACGTTTCGCGGCGCTGACGAAGACAGCGAGCACCGCGAAGTCGAAGCCGGAGGCCGGGTACTGCGCGACAATGTCTTCGGTTCCGAAGCCGAGGACGCAGCCCGGCGCGACTTCACGATCAACGCGCTGATGTACGACCCGGCCAGCGAAACGATTCGCGACCACGTCGACGGCTACGAGGATGTTCTCCAGCGTCGACTGCGCCTGATAGGCGACCCGGTCACGCGCTATCGCGAAGATCCGGTGCGTCTGTTGCGGGCGGTGCGTTTCCAGGTCAAGCTCGGACTGTCGATCGAGCCGCAGACAGCCGGCCCGATGGTTTCACTGGCACCCCTGCTGAACGACATTCCGCCGGCGCGCCTGTTCGACGAAATCCTCAAGCTGTTCCTGGCCGGACACGCCTGGCCGACCTATCAGGCGCTCGTTCGGCAGGGACTGTGGCCGGAGCTGTTCCCCGATCTGTTCGAGGACCCGCAATCGCCGCCGCCGCTGGTCGAACAGGCATTGAAGAATACCGACGAGCGGGTCGCCACGGGCCTGCCGGTCACGCCCGGATTCCTGTTTGCGGCCTTCCTCTGGGATCGTGTCCGCTTCCGCGCCGATGCGCTGGGTGCCGAAGGCATGCCACCGGTCGAGGCGCTGGCCGAGGCCGGCGAAGAAGCCATCGCGGCCCAGGCCCGCAAGGTCGCGATCCATCGGCGCTTCTCGTCGATAGCCAAGGAGATCTGGTGCATGCAGCCACGCTTCAGCAAGCGGCGCGGCAAACGACCGCATCGACTGGTCAACGAACGCCGTTTTCGCGCCGCCTACGACTTTCTGCTGCTGAGGGTGCTCGAAGAGCCGGAACTCGGGGAGCTGGCGCAGTGGTGGACGGACTTCCAGGAAAACGACGCTGGTTCGGCCGAACCAGCGGAGCAGACCGAAGGCGGCAAGCGCAAGCGGCGGCGGCGCCCACGCAAGCGCAAGGCTATCTCATGAATCCGGTCTGGGTCGGGCTTGGCAGCAATATCGGAACATCACGACAAGCCCTGAAGCGAGCGCTGGCCAGCCTGGATGCCTTGTCCAACACCCGATTGATCGAGGTTTCACCCTGCTATCGAACCCCGCCCTGGGGCGTGACGGAGCAGCCCGATTTCCTGAACGCGGTGGCGAGACTGTCGACCCGACTGGAGCCGATCGAACTGCTGCAGGCCCTGAAAGCGATCGAGCGAGAACTCGGCCGGAGCGAATATCGGACACGGTGGGGGCCACGCGAGATCGATCTGGATATTCTGGTTTACGCTGACCGCATCGTGAACCTGCCGGAGCTGGTCGTGCCGCATCCCTTTCTCGCCCGACGCGCGTTCGTTCTCGTGCCGCTCCATGATATCGCGCCTGATCTTGACGTGCCCGGCCAGGGTCGCGTTGAAGACCTGCTTGCTTCGCTGGATGCGAAGGACCGCGATGCAGCGCAGCCCGCCGAGCCGATCCCCCGGCCAGCGGTAAGAACCTCCTGGGCAGTGGATCGAACGTCATGACCGAGCGCCGGAAGATGACGGTCCCACGGCTGCGCGAGTGCAAGGCCGATGGCCAGCCGATCTCGATGCTGACCGCCTACGACGCCAGCTTCGCCCGGCGCGTCGACGATGCCGGTGTCGACTGCGTACTGGTCGGCGACTCGCTCGGCAATGTCATTCAGGGCCGTGACAACACCCTGCCGGTGACCGTGAGCGACATGGTCTATCACGTCGAGGCCGTCCGGCGCGGCCTCGACCATGCGCTGCTGCTGGCCGACATGCCGTTCATGAGCTACCACGATCGACCAACGACAATGCATTCTGCCGCGCGGCTGATGCAGGCCGGCGCGGAAATGGTCAAGCTAGAGGGCGGCAGCGCGATCGCGCCGCAGGTGGCCGAACTGGTCGCGCAAGGCATTCCGGTCTGCGGCCATCTGGGTCTGACGCCGCAGCACGTCCACCAGCTCGGCGGCTATCGCGTGCAGGGACGCGAGGAGGAGGCCGCGCGTATCCTGCGGGAAGATGCGCAGGCCCTGGAGGCCGCCGGTGCCGGCATGCTGGTGCTGGAGTGCGTCCCGTCGGAACTGGCCGGAGCGATCGCGACCGACCTGGCGATCCCGGTGATCGGCATTGGCGCGGGGCCGTCGGTCGACGGGCAGGTCCTGGTGCTCTACGACGTGCTCGGCATCAGCGTCGGCCACCGACCGCGTTTCGTGCGCGATTTCATGGCCGACAGCGACAGCATCCCGGCGGCCCTTGACGCGTTCGTCGAGGCCGTGCGCGAGCGCCGTTTTCCGGGCCCCGAGCACGGCTACCGTTGAGCATGGTCGTCACCGGCAGCCTCGGCGAGCTGCGCGCCAGGCTCGATCAATGGCGCGCTGGCCGGCAGCGCATCGGGCTCGTACCGACCATGGGCAATCTCCACGGCGGGCACCTGGCCCTGCTCGAAGAGCTCAAGCACCACTGCGACCGGACCGTGGTGAGCATTTTCGTCAACCCGACCCAGTTCGGACCGGGCGAGGATTTCGAATCCTATCCGCGCACTCGCGATGAAGACCTCGAACAACTGCAGCACGCCGGATGCGACCTCGCCTGGCTACCGGACCAGGCGACCATGTATCCGCTCGCTGACCCGTTCATGGTCAAACCACCCCCTTCCCTGGCCGAACCGCTCTGCGGCCGTCGCCGGGCCGGTCATTTCGACGGCGTCGCAACGGTCGTGCTCAGGCTGTTCAACCAGGTTCGACCCGAGGTCAGCGTGTTCGGGGAAAAGGACTACCAGCAGCTCCTGATCATCAGGCGGCTGGTCCAGGACCTGTCGCTGCCGATCGATGTTCGCGGCCTGCCGACGATTCGTGAAGCGGACGGCCTGGCGATGAGCTCACGCAACCGCTATCTCGTCGAAGACGAACGCGGCCGCGCGCCGAAACTCCACGAAACCCTGGTCGAACTGGCTGGCCAGCTCCGGGCGGGAAGCGACTGGCCGACGATCGAGGCCAGAGCGCGATCCAAGCTCGACCGCGAAGGGATCGAGGTGGAATACCTGGAGTGGCGCTCGGCCGAAGACCTCGGCCCGCCACAGCCCGATCAACCCCAGCGAATCTGGATCGCCGCCCGACTCGGCACCACCCGCTTGATCGACAATGTTCTGGTTTAGTTGGCTTGGTTGGTTTGCTTGCTTACGTTAGTTGAGATGGTCGGGCTGGGTTGCGAACCAACCAAACCAACAGAACCAAACCACTCACCCCGGGTCTCTCAGGCGCGCGAACGTGGCGCCGAGCAGACCCGTCAGGCTTTTCCCCGCGACCGCTGGCTCCTTATCCAGGTCAGGATCCTTTCCCACTCTTCCCAGTCCTGCCACGCCTGGTACGGCGGCAGATCGGAGACGCTCAGACCCTTTTCGAACGCGCGCACGTAATTCATCGAATCCCGCAGATGACCGATCACGGGCACGCGGAAATCGTTCAGGAAGCCGGTCAGCTCGCGGAAGATGATCGTGTTGGTCTTGACGCGATTGGCGATCAGGCCGACGACCGTATCGCGCGACTGGACCGGTTTGAGCTCGAGCAGGTGATTGAGAAAGCGCCAGCAGGCGCGCATGTCGACCGGCGACGGCAGCACCGGGACCAGCACGGTTTCGGCCCGCCGCAGGACGTGACCGAGTTCAGCGCCATGGATGCCGGCCGCGGTATCGAGAATCAGGGTGTCGGCTTCGGGTGGAGCGCGCAGCGGCCCGGCCCGGCTGTTGAGGCCGATCAGCTCCGGATAGCCCTCCGGGCGCTGGTCAAGCCAGTCGCTGGTCGACTGCTGCGGGTCCATATCACCAAGCGCGACGGTGTGACCCTCCCAGGCCAGGGCACAGGCCAGGCCCGTTGCGATCGTGGTCTTGCCGCAGCCGCCCTTGGCGTTGATGACGGCGATGGTACGCATACGTGCCGACCTCCTTGGGCTGGGGATGGACGTACCGGATTGACACCAGGCTACGCGCGGTCACTCCGTCGGATCGGGCAGCGCCGAGTGCAGCAGCCAAGCCTCCAGGTCATCATCATACCGCCACAGCTCGCGATGGTCGATAACTCGTTCCCGGGAGCTGCCGGTGTGGTACATCCGCAGACGCACGAGGCGTTCGGCGCTTCCGCCGTCGGGCGAAAGATTGACCCGCCGGACTCGATATTCGGTGATCCGGAACTGACCGAGCCGGTCCAGATCGCTCTCGGCGTCGGTGTATTCCGCCAGGTATTCCGGGTGGATGAAATCGAGCAAGGGGTCGAACTCATTCCAGCGCAGCAGCACTTCCCAGCGATCCATCATCCGGGTTCGGTCGCGGTCCGACGGACCCGAGGCACAGGCCGCCAGCATCAGCAGGGTCAGAACGGGGATCAGTATTCTTGGCATTCGGCGGCTTTCCAGGGATGGCATCACTCGCGCTTCAGCGCAGCATACCGGGCCGAGAGCGTCGCGGCCACCCTGCCTCGGTACTCGATACGCGGCTCCAGAGCCAGACGAGCGCGGCCCCGCGCCCGAAACTCGTCCAGAAACGTCTCCCGCCTCGCGGCTTCCGGCCAGTCGCAGACGGCGACGAAGGATCCTTCGACCGGCTCGAGAAAGCGGATTTCGGCGCGACCGATCACGAGGTCGGCAGCCAGCCCGTCGCGCCGGAGCAGCAGCCGCGGCAACGACCAGCCGGCCAGGATCATCACGCTGACCAGGGCTCCGCCGAAGGCCGTCCCCTTGTCGTTGACGTTGGGTTCGAGGGGCAGAGCCAGGACCAGCTTCTGCTCATCGAGCCGCTCGACGGTCAGGCCCATCGCCCCGCCGAGCGGGATATCGGCCGTCAGAACACCCGCCAGCCACTCGCGTTCGTTCAATTCATCCATGCGCTTAGTGTAGCGGTCGTTGGTCACCGGGGCGCTGTCCTCATGTCGTTCCCGTAGAATCTTCAGGATGACTCCGGTTTCCGCCGATCGTCCACCGCTGCCGTTCATCGCGCGCACCCTCATGCCGCGCGAAATCTACGCCAACGCGACGATGGCCGTCGCCCTCGGCGCGCTCGAAGGCGGGGTCGTCGGTGTGCTGGTCAAGACCCAGTTCGACGGCGTCGCGAGCCCGACCCTGATCAACCTGGCCGTGGCCCTGGTCGCCGGCGCTCCCGCCGCGGCCAACATGGCCAGCCTGTGGATCTCGGGCCTCGCGGAGGGGCGCGACAAGACCGCCTGGGTCTCGGCGCTGATGCTGCTGACCTCGCTGTTCCTCATTCTGATGGCCCTGGTCCCGTACACGGCGGTCGGCCTGCTGTTTCTGGTCGGCACCATGATCGCCTCGCGCCTGGCCTGGGCCGGGGTGATCACCCTGCGCGCGGCGATCTGGCGAGCCAATTTCCCGCGTCATGTCCGCGCCACGATCACCGGACGAATCACCGTGATCTATTCGCTGATCATTGCCGTCACCGCGGCTGGCATCGGCGCGATGATGTCGGTGTGGCCGGAATCCTGGCGCCTGCTGTTCGTGCTGTCCGGCGTCCTGGGACTTGCCGCAGCCTGGCGCTACCAGCGCATCCGGATCCGCAAGGGCGGTCGCCTGCGGCGCAATGAACTGGATCTGAAGCAATCGCGCCGCGGCGGTCAGTTCCGCGCCGCCCTGGCCATCCTCGCGACCGATCGCTGGTACCGGCGCTACATGCTGACGATGTTCGCCTTCGGCTCCGGCAACCTGATGATCATCGCGCTGCTGGTCGTCGTGCTCAACGAGCAGTTCGGGTTCGGCCGCCTCGAACAGATGCTGATCACGACCTCACTGCCATTGATCGGCCTGGCGATCTTCATGCCGATATGGGCCCGACGTCTGGACGTGGTGCATATCCTCGATTATCGCGCCCGCCAGGCCTGGACCTTCGTGCTGGCCCTGGGCCTGTTCACCATAGCGACCCTGCTCGGCCAGTCCTGGCTGTTCTGGATCGGCGCGGCGGCCATGGGCGTTGCCTTCGCGGGTGGCAAGCTCGGCTGGAACCTGGGCCATAACGACTTCGCCAGCGACGATCAATCGACCCTGTACATGGGCATCCATGTCACTCTGACCGGCATTCGCGGCCTGCTGGCCCCGATCGCCGGCGTCGCGGTCTACCAGATGCTGGAAAGCACCGGCGACGGCTACGGGCACTGGGTCATGCTGTTTCCGTTCTGCCTGACCCTCGGTGGAGCCGCCACCTTCGTCATCCTGGCCCGGCTCCGGCGGCGCGAGCTGGAGATCGCACCATGATCGCGACGCTGCTGGCGGTCGCCCTGATGGCCGAGCCCGAAACCCTGCCTCCGATCACCGTGCGCGGGCGGGATATCGACCCCGGCGCGCCGGAGGCGACCGCTGAACTGACGGCAGAAGAGCTCGAAGCCATCCGACCGACCCATCCGTCCGAAGTGTTCGCCCGCCTGCCGGGTACGTGGATCACGCGCGGCTCGGGTCAGGAGCACCTCAGCGCCGTGCGCTCGCCGCTACTCTCGGGCGCCGGCGGTTGCGGCGCGCTGCTGATTCTCGAAGACGGTATCCCGATCCGCCCACCCGGCTTCTGCAACGTCAACAACCTGTTCGAGGTCAACCTCATCCAGGCCGCCAGCGTTCAGGTGCAGCGCGGCCCCGGCGGCATCGGACACGCCTCCGGCGGTCTGCACGGCGTCATCGACGTGCGATCGCGCTCTCCGCTGCTCGATCCGATCAATCGAGTCACGATCGAGGCCGGGGGCGAGGACTACCGGCGCGTGGCCGTGGCCCTGACCGGCGAAATCGGTCGCGGAGCAATCGGTCTGGACGCCAACGCGGTGGACGCCGGCAGCTTCCGCGAAGACGAAGGGTACGAGCATCAGTTCATCAACCTGTCGCACCAGAGCCCGACCGCCCGGGGCCAGATCGAAACACGCCTGAATCTGGCCCGCCTCGATCAGGACACCGCCGGCTTCATTCTCGGCGAAGACAGCTTTCGCGAGCCCGTCCTGCGCCGGCAGAATCTCAACCCGGAAGCCTATCGTCGAGCCACGGCCGCGCGGCTGACGTCGAGAGCGACCTGGTCGGGTGGAACCAGCCAGAGCCGCCTGACCGGATTTGCGCGCCGCTCGCGCATGACCTTCCTCCAGCATTTCCTGCCCGGAAAACCGCTGGAGCGCAACGGACAGATCTCGCTCGGTGCCCAGTTCGACCAGCAGCGTCCGGGGGTCCTCGGTGCCGGAACCGATCTGGACTGGGGTCTGGATGTCGAGTGGTTCCGGGGCGATCTGAGTCAGGAACAGTTCGCGCCGGCCGAAGGCTCACCGTTCCTCGTCGCGACCCGTCCGGTCGGCCAGCACTACGACTACGAAGTGGACGGCCAGCGCCTCGGCGGCTACTTCGCCCTGGCGGGCGACCTGGGTGCCGACTGGCGCTGGCGGGCCGGCCTCAGCGCGGACTACCTGCGCTACGACTACGACAATCTTCTGGCGCCGGGCAACCTGACCGACAGCGGCGAACCCTGTGGCTTCGGCGGCTGCCTCTACACCCGGCCGGCCGATCGCGGCGACAGCTTCTTCGATATCGCCCCCGAGTTCACGTTGAGCCGTCGATTCGACGCCGGCCTGCTCTGGGTCCGCCTAGCGCGCGGCCTGCGCGCCCCGCAGGCGACCGAACTCTACCGCCTGCAAAGCGGCCAGACCGCCGCTGATCTCGACTCCGAAGTGCTCGACGCGGTCGAAGTCGGCCTGCGTCAGGACGGCACCCTGAGCTGGGAAGTCGTCGCGTTTGCCCAGCGCAAGGACAACTTCATCTTCCGCGACTCCGAAGGCTTCAACGTCAGCGACGGCAAAACCCGCCACATCGGCATCGAATTCAACCTCGACTGGACCATCAACGAGACCCTGAGCGCCGGCATCCGAGGCACCTACGCCGCCCACACCTACCGCTTCAACCGCGACGCCGGCGGCGAGACCATCGTCTCGGGCCGCGACATCAGCTCGGCTCCACGACGCCTCTGGAGCGCCGATCTGAACTGGACGCCGACCGAACGGCTGCGAACCCAACTCGCCGTCGAATCCACCGGCCGCTACTACCTCGACGCGGCCAACACCCGCCGCTACGGCGGCCACACCCTGCTGCACGCGGCACTGGACTATCAGATCGACCCTCAGTGGCAGGTCGGCGTCCGGCTGCGAAATCTGACCGACAAGCGTTATGCGGAGCGGGCCGACTTTGCGTTCGGGAATTTCCGCTACTTCCCGGGGGCGGGGCGTTCGGGCTTCGTCAATCTGACCCTGGACTGGTGACTTCGGGCCGGCATCGATTGCATCGATGCTATGATCGTAAAACAGTTAACCGATCGATCAAGGAACGACCCAGTGGAAACCACCAGGATTTCACCAAAGTATCAGGTCGTCATCCCGCGCGCCGTGCGCGAGGCGATGGGCTTGAAGCCCGGTCTTCGGCTTCAGGTCGTGCAGTTCGAAGACCGGATCGAACTGATCCCGCTTCGCGACGCCCGAAGCCTGCGTGGGTCTCTGCCCGGGCTGGACACGCGCGTGCCGCGCGACATGGACCGTGTCTGATGCGCCAATCAAACACCAGGATGCCCAGGTGACGAACAACGTCGTCGATTCCTCGGCCTGGCTCGAGTATTTCGCCGACGGCCCCAATGCCGAGCATTTCGCAGCAGCCATCGAGGATGCTTCGACACTCCTCGTGCCGTCGATCACGTTGCTCGAGGTCTTCAAGCGAATATCCCAGCAACGCGACGAAGCCATTGCGCTGCAATGCGTCGGAGTGATGCAGCAAGGTCGGGTAGCGGACCTCGATGCCGCGCTTGCCGTGAGAGCGGCTGCTGTCGGGTTGCGCCACAAACTGCCGCTGGCCGACAGCGTCATCTACGCCACGGCGCAGAAGCACCGTGGCATCGTTTGGACTCAAGACAGCGATTTCGAAGGACTCGACGGGGTGCGCTTCTGGCCACGAGTCGAGTCGTGAATCCGGCTGAGCGCGGCCATGAAAGCGGCTCGACGTAGCCCACTATGCCTTCGCCGCTTTGCCTTGCAGGCGAATCCGTCCGAAGCCCTGAATGAGGGATTACTTGTGGTTGGATTAGTAGCCTTCACTAACGGTCCCATTATTGAGCAGACACTCAGAGCTACGGACGCGTCCGCCGGCAGTGCAGGCTGGAGGGCGAGTGCGGTTTGCCGCAGGCAAGGAGCGCTCGTGCGTAAGCCGACCGCACGTGTTGCGCTCGTTTGACATAGGCCCGCTATGCCTGCACTCGCACGCCTTGCCGGCAAACGCGTCCGTAGCTCTGAGTGTCTGCTCAATAATGAGACCGTTAGTTAAGCGATCCAGAAGAAGTACAACCCGAAACTCGTCACCACCATCAACAATACGTTCAACGGCGCCCCCACCTTGGCGAAGTCCGTGAACTTATACAGCCCGGTGCCGAAGATCATCGTGTTGGTCTGGTAGCCGATCGGCGACAGAAAGCTGGTCGAGGCCGCGAACATCACGGCCATGACCATCGGGAAGATGTCGATGCCGAGGCTGTCGCCGAGGGCGATGGCGACCGGCACCAGAATCACCACCGAGGCATTGTTGCTGACCATCTCGGTCAGAACGGTGGTCACCGCGTACAGCGCCATCAGGACCAGGATCGGATGCCAATCCGATGCATAGACCGCCAGCAAACCGCCGAGCCATGCAGCGCCGCCGGACTTGGTCATCGCAATCCCGAGCGGGATGACGCCGGCCAGCAGGAAGATCACGTCCCAGGACACGCCGGAATAGATGTCGTCCTTGTTGATGCAGCCGCTGACGACCATCGCGATGATGCCCATCAGGGCGGTGACGACGATCGGAAGGGGCGTGAGCGCGGCCCCGAGGATCACCGCAGCGACGATGCCGGCAGCGGTCGCCATACGCTTGCGGTCGTAGTCGTCCTGGTGTTCTTCCAGCAGGATGAGGCCCGGCTGGTGACGCAGGCGGGCGAGCGCGGTGTTCGAGAGCTGGAACAGGGCAACCTCACCGACATGCAGTTTCTCGTCGCGCAGGCGCCGCCCCTGGAGGGCCTCGGTTTCCAGTCCGATCAAGCGAGCCTGATAGCGATCCCAGAGCGCGACTTTCGATGCCCGCCTGCCGTCGAATCGATCCCGGTCACGCAACAGGGCGCGGACGAGCTGTCCGTCAGATCGCACCTCTTTGCCCTGCTGCATATCCGACAGCACTTCGACCAGATCCGCCTTGATCAGGTCCATCACGTCCCGAATGCGCGCCCGGACCTGAATGATGTCGCCTGCCCGTATGGCCACGGTCTGAGCACGCTTGATGTGAGTGCTCTTTTCGCGCACGAGCTTGAGCACCTCCACGTGCGCGTTCTCGGCAAATCCCGAATCTTCCAGGGTCTGACCGATCAGCTTGCTGCCCTCCGGAACGCCCAGTTCGACGATGAACTCGCTCTGCCCGTCGTCCTCGAGCTGGACGCGATCGCTCTTCGGCAGCAGGAACCGGCCGACGGTCAGAAAGTAGACCAGGCCGACGCCGAGAACGATCAGGCCCAGGTGAGTGAACTCGAACATGCCGATCTCGCGCCCGAACTCCGGCCGGTCCTTGAGAATGGCCGATGCGAGGATATTGGTCGAGGTACCGATCAGGGTCAGGGTGCCGCCGAGCATGCCGAAGAAGCTGACCGGAATCAGCAGTCTCGAGGCCTGCATCTTCAGACGCCGGCACATGTCGAGCACGAGCGGAATCGCGACGGCCACGGCGGCGGTATTGTTGATGAAGCCCGAGGTCGGCCCGACCAGGAGCGCGATGATCAGCGTCATGCGCAGCTCGGAGTTGCCGACCAGCGGGAACAGCTGCTTGCCGAGCACGTGGATCAGTCCGGAGCGCTGGATGCCGGCCGACAGGATGAACATCGCGAGCACGGTGACCGTGGCCGTGCTCGACAAGCCGCTCAGACCCTCGCTGACCGTCGGGAACGCCGACTCGAGGTCGATGCCGCGATCGAGCAGCCACTGCGAGTGGCCGAGCAGCGGAATCACCATCATCGTGATCAGAATCAGCAGCGCCGTGATGTCCAGGGGCAGCTTCTCGCTCGCGAACAGGTACAGCGCCGCCGCGATGACGACGAAGACCAGGGCGATTTCGACCGTCATGGGCCGTTCTCGACGATCGGAAGATCAGGCAGTCGTTCGCCGACCGGGACCCGGCCGTCGATAGGTCGATGCGTTTTCATGCCGCACTCGCCGACTCAAGTGAGCGGGCAGTATATCGTTCGCGGCCCGTACCTGACCGCCACCGCCATCAGCGGCCAGCGAACGGAACCTGTCGCTACCGGATGACTTTGGCAGCGGTCTCGAGATACTCCCGGCCGTGGCTCTGGACGGATTCGGCGTCGAGTGCTTCCGAAGCCAGGTGCACCGATTCCAGGGTTTCACTCAAGTCCGCGAGCTCGGAGCTGATCTTTCCGAGGGCGTTCTCGAGCGTGTAGGTCAGCGCGTGCACCTGCGTCAGGTCTGCGTCGGAGAGCTCGTCCTGAGCCACAAGTGCGGCCAGGAGCGCGTTGTATTCCGAAAAATTCGCGACGGCCTGCTCCAGGGTTTCGGCGGGCTGGCCCTCGAAGTGGTCGACGCGCTCATCGGCCCAGGTCGGCATCCCGACTGTCGCCGCAAGAATCAGCACGCTAGCGGCACTTGAGAAGCGTTTCATGAGAGTATTCCTTCCTGATTCAGCTTTGGTAATGATAATCGCTTTCATTTACCGGCGTGTCAATACCCACATATCCCCGTGCTGCGTGTCCTCTCGTAGCGGCCAGACCCGATACACTTTGCAGCCATGAGCGCTGAACCAACAACGACAGCTGAATCAATTGCCCGCCGCAGCTGGCGCGACTACCTGGGTCTCGTGGCCCGCGGTAGCTGCATGGGCGTGGCCGATACCATCCCCGGCGTCTCCGGCGGCACCGTTGCGTTCATCAGCGGCATCTACGAGGAGCTGGTCGAATCACTGGCTCGGCTGGGACCGGCGCGGCTGCAGGATCTGCGCATAGGCGGCCCACTGCGGTTCTGGCGCTCCATCAACGGCAGTTTCCTGCTCGCCGTATTCGGCGGTGCCCTGATCACGCTGTTCGCCGTGGCCGAAGTCATGAACTGGCTGCTGAACGATCACCGCGTCGTGCTCTGGGCCTTCTTCTTCGGCCTGATCCTGGCCTCGGTGCCGCTGGTTCTGACGCGCATGCGTCACTGGCGTCCCGGGCACCTGCTCTGGGGCGGGGCCGGTATCGCGGTCGGGCTTGGCGTGACCCTGCTGACGCCGGGTTCGACGCCCGACGCGCTCTGGATGGTCTTTCTTGCCGGAATGATAGCGATCAGCGCGATGGTTCTGCCCGGCATCTCGGGCAGCTTCCTGCTGCTGCTCATGAACCAGTACGAGACCATGGTCGCGGCCGTAGTCGAACGCGACCTCCTCCTGATCGCGATCTTCGGCGCCGGCGCGGTCATCGGAATCCTGAGCGTCTCGCGCCTGCTCTCAGCCCTGTATCACCGCCACCACGACGCCACCGTCGCGCTGCTGACCGGTTTCATGTTCGGCTCCCTGAATGCCCTGTGGCCCTGGCAGGATGCTTCCGGGACGGGCGGACTCAGCGGTCACCACTGGCCCTGGCAATACGAAGCGGCCACCGGATCTCCGCCGCAGCTCCTGGCGGTCCTGATCTGTTTCGCGTTCGGCATCGGGCTGATCGCCTGGTTCGCTCGCTTCGACCCGCCCCCGTCCCCGCTGGCCGACGTCGCCGATGAGGTCGCCTGACATGAACCCCCCGGATGAGCGCGATCCTTCGAGCCCTCGAGGCCTGCTGCTGCAGCGAGGCCTGATGGTGATCAAGATCGGGTCTTCGCTGCTTGTCGATGACGATGGACGCGCAAGACGGGCCTGGATGCAGAGCCTCGCTGCGGAGCTGGGGTCGATCGACCGGCCGATCGTCATCGTCTCTTCCGGCGCGATCGCGCTCGGTCGTGGCGCACTCGGCCTGACCGGCCGGCCGCGCCAGCTTGCCGAGGCGCAGGCCGCCGCGGCCATCGGCCAGATCGGCCTGGCGCATGCCTGGGCCGACACCTGGGCCGAACAGGACCGTCGCGCCGCCCAGGTACTGCTGACCCTCGGCGACCTCGAGCAGCGCCCGCGCTACCTCAATGCGCGCGCGACCCTGGAAACGCTGCTGGAACGGCGCATCGTGCCGATCGTCAACGAAAACGACACCGTGGCCACCGAGGAGATCCGCTTCGGCGACAACGACCGCCTGGCCGCCCGCGTGGCGCAGTTGCTCGGCGCGGAGCTTCTGCTGTTGCTCAGTGACGTCGACGGCCTCTACACGGCCGATCCGGCCGCCAGCCCGGATGCCCGGCGAATCGACCGGGTCGACCGGATCAATGCGGATATAGAGGCCATGGCCGGCGTGGTCAATCGACAGGGCCTCGGCACCGGCGGCATGGCCAGCAAGCTCGCTGCGGCGCGGATTGCCACCGACGCCGGCATCACCGTGCTGCTGAGTTCCGGACGTCACGCCAACCCGATCAGACGCCTGCTCGAAGACGGCCCGGCCACGATGTTTCCGGCCCGCACGCGCCCGCTGGCCGCTCGCAAGCAGTGGCTGCGCGGGCTGCAGCATCCGTCCGGGCGTCTGCACCTGGATGCCGGTGCGCTGAGTGCTCTCGAACAAGGATCGAGCCTGCTCGCGGTTGGCGTCACCGCGGTCGAGGGCGATTTCAGACGCGGCGACCTGGTCGCCATCACCGGCCCGAACGGTCTGAGCGGCCAGGGCCTTTCGGCCTATGCCGCCGACGAGGCGCGACGGATCGTCGGCCTGAGATCCGAGCAGATCGCCGAGGTACTGGCCGACACGGGTCGTGGCCCGATGATCCACCGCGACGACCTCGTGCTGTTCGATCGCGAAAGGATCAGCGTGACATGAGCACCGATCACGCCGCGATGATGGCCGCGCTGGGCCAGTCCGCGCGGCGCGCGGCACGCCGCCTCGCGGCACTGTCCGCGCCGGAGCGCCGGAACGCCCTCGAAACGGCGGCGAACGCGCTGCGGCAGGCCGAAGCGCAGATTCTCCTGGCCAACAGCGAGGACATGGATGCCGCTCGCCGGCGCGGACTGTCCGGCGCGCTGCTCGACCGCCTCGAGCTGGACCCGGCACGGATCGCGGCGATGGCTGAAGGTCTCGCAACCGTGGCCGCCCTGCCCGACCCGGTCGAACGGGTTCTGGCCGAATGGCAGCGACCCAACGGGCTCAGGATCGAGCGCGTCGCGGTGCCGATCGGCGTCATCGGGGTCATCTACGAAAGCCGACCGAACGTCACGGCCGACGCGGCCGCCCTGTGCCTGAAGGCCGGTAATGCGGTCATCCTGCGCGGCGGATCGGAAGCGGTCAACAGCAACCGCGCCATTCATGCCGTGCTCCAGGATGCCCTCGCCGCCTGCTTCATCGATCCGGCCACGGTGCAGCAGATTCCGACCCAGGATCGCGCCGCTGTCGGCGCCATGCTCGGCGCCCACCAGTGGCTCGACATGGTCGTACCGCGCGGCGGCAAGAACCTCGTCGCACGGGTGCAACAGGAGGCGCGCGTGCCGGTGCTCGCCCACCTCGACGGCAATAATCACCTGTATATCCACCCATCGGCCGACGCCGCGATGGCCGTGGCCGTCGTCGTCAATGCCAAGATGCGCCGACCGGGGATCTGCGGCGCGCTGGAAACCCTGCTCATCGATCGCGACTGTCTCGATCTGCTGCCGCGCCTCGTCGACGAGCTTACCGCGGCGGGCTGTCGCATCCGCGGAGATAGCGCGTCCCGCACGCTCGACTCGAGAATCGAGGCCGCCGACTACAGCGACTGGGAACGCGAGTATCTCGACGCGATCCTGGCGCTGCGGGTCGTCGGAGGACCGGAAGAGGCGCTGGAACACATCGCCCGCTACGGATCCGGACACACCGACGGCCTGATCGCCGAGGATCGGACGCTGGCGCGAAGCTTCCTCGCGCGCCTCGACAGCGCGATCGCGGTGCACAACAGCTCGACCCAGTTCGCCGACGGCGGGGAATTCGGTTTCGGCGCCGAGATCGGGATCGCCACCGGTCGGCTGCACGCGCGCGGACCGGTTGGCGTGGAGCAGCTGACGACTTTCCAGTATCGGCTCTACGGCACCGGTCAGATCCGCGCCTGAGCGCCCACGCCGTAGGCCGCCAGCAGCGGCGCGAGCTCCGGATCGCGACCCCGGAATGCCTGCCAGGATTCCGCCATCGGCCGGCTGGCCCCGACTTCGAGAATCTCGCGCGCCAGATGCTGACCGGTTGAATGGTCGAAGATGCCGCGCTCGGCAAACAGCTCGAATGCGTCACGCGCGAGACGCTCGGCCCATAGATAGCTGTAGTAGCCGGCCGCATAGCCGCCGGCGAACAGATGGCTGAAGCTCATCAGGAAACGGTTGCAGGCCGGCAGCGGCAGTACCGCGATCTCGTCGTGAATACGCCGCATGATCTCGAGCGGGTCGGCGCCGGCCTGGCGGTGCAGGGTCAGATCGGTCAGCGCGAATTCGATCTGGCGCAGCAGGGCCATCGCACCGTGGAACTGACGGTCGGCCTTGAGGCCGGCAAGCAGCTCGTCCGGTAGCGGCTGGTCGGTCTCGATATGGCGGGCGAAGCGCGCCAGAGCGCGCTCGTCCCAGGCCCAGCCCTCGAGGAGCTGGCTCGGAAGCTCCACCGCGTCCCACTCCACCCCGCTGATGCCGCCAACGGAAGGCAGGTCGATGCGCGTAAGCAGATGATGCAGGCAATGGCCGAACTCGTGGAAAAGGGTGACCAGATCATCGTGGGTCAGCAGACTCGGATGACCCTCGCCCGGCGGCGCGAAATTGCAGGTCAGGTAGGCGATGGGCTGCTGCTGATGGGTGCCGGTGGCCAGGCGCGAACGGCACACGTCCATCCAGGCGCCGCCGGACTTGCGAGCGCGTGAGTACAAATCAAGGTAAAACCCCGCGATCGCTTCGCCGTTGGCGTCGAGCACGCGGAAAAAGAGCACATCTTCGTGCCAGGTATCGACCTCGGCGTCGACCTCGAACCGGATGCCGAACAACTCGCCAGCGACCAGAAACAAACCGTCGAAACAGCGTTTCAGCTCGAACCAGGGCTTGAGCCTTTCCTGGTTGATGCCGAGCTCCTGTTCGCGCTGCTTCTCCGCGTAGTAGGCCATGTCCCACGGCTGGAGCGGTGTCTCGGCGCCGAGCCCGGCCGCAAATTCGGTCAGCGCCTCGAGCTCGGCCTCGGCCCGGGGCCGGGCACGCTCGGCCAGGTCACGCAGGAAAATCTCGACGGATTCAGCGCTGTCGGCCATACGGGTCGCGAGACTCATCGCCGCGTAGTGATCGAAGCCCAGCAAGCGGGCCTGCTCATCGCGCAACCGGAGCATTTCGGTCACCAGCGGCGTGTTGTCGTGCTCTCCGGCCAGGGGGCCTGTGTCGGAGGCTCGGGTCGCGTGGGCACGGTAGAAACACTCTCGCAGCGCCCGGTCATCGGCGTAGGTGATGATCGCGCGATAGGCCGGGTAGGACAGATTGGCCAGCCAGCCGGAGCGATCGGCCTGCTTGGCCAGACTCGCCAGCAGCTGCAGCTCGCTTTCGGGCAGGCCTGCGAGGCCGTCGCGATCCGGGAAATGCTCGGTGTAGGCCTCGGTCGCGTCGAGCACATGGTTGGAAAAGCGATTGCTCAACTCGGACAGGCGCAGATCGATGTCGGCAAAGCGCTGTCGCTGCGCCTCGGGCAAATCCACCCCCGACAGTCGGAAATCCCGGATTTCGTGCAGAACCAGAGCGCGACAGGCGGCCGGCTGCCCGGCGAAATCCGCGCGCTCGGTCAATTGCCGGTAGGCATCGAAAAGGCGACGATCGTGGCCGCGCTCGGTATGGAAACGGGTGATCGGCTCGAGACAGGCCTGGTATGCCTCGCGCCAGGCCGGGGTGTTGTTGACCCCGTGGAGATGAGAGATCGTCGACCAGGCCATGGCCAGCGCGTTGTCGGCCAGGGATTCGGCGATGACCAGATCGTCGTATCCGGGCGGCTCGCCGCGCGCTGCGATACGCTTGAGCAGATCGCGATACTCGCCCAGCCGGGCCTCGATGGCTGGCAGCGCATGCTCGGGCCGCACGTCGGAAAATCGGGGCAACCCGGCGCTGAGCAGCGGGTTCTCGTGATCGTTCGAGCCGGTCATGGTCCAGATCGCAGGCGTTCCGGTTCCTCGGCCAGCTCCTCGAGCAGATCTTCGATCCGGGCAAAGGCCGAAGCCAGCATCTCGGCTTCCGGCAGCAAGGTGATCCGGAAGTGATTGCGCTCGGGAATATTGAAGCTGGAACCGGGGACGATCAGGATGTGCTTCTGTTCGAGCAGTTCAGCGGCGAAGCGATGGTCATCGAAGTCAGGCAGGACATCGGGGCGAACCGACGGAAACGCGTACATCGCGCCCATCGGTGAGACCAGCTCCAGAAAGGCGCTGCGCTCGACTGCGTCGATCACGGCCTGACGCGAGTCGTGCAGCCGTCCGCCGCGTGCGACCAGGTCGGCGATCGACTGATAGCCGCCGAGCGCAGTCTGGACCGCCCACTGCCCCGGCACATTGGCCGAAAGACGCAGTGCGGCGAGCTTCTCGACCGCCAGCCGGTAGTCCTGAGCGCGCTCCAGCGCGCCGGTGAAGACGGCCCAGCCCACGCGCCAGCCACAGGCGCGATAGACCTTGGACAGGCCACCGAAGGTGACGCAGAGCGTGTCTTCGGCCAGCGGTGCCATCGGCACGAATCGGGCTTCGTCGTAGCAGATGGCGTCGTAGATCTCGTCGGATAACACGATCAGATCGTGCTCGGCAGCCAGGTCGGCGATGCCCTCGAGCAGCGACTCCGGATAGACGGCTCCGGTCGGATTATTGGGGTTGATCACCACGATCGCACGGGTTCCGGGGCTGATCCGCGACCGCAGGTCGTCGATCTCGGGCAGGAAATCATTCTCAGCCCGGCACGGATAGTGAACCGCTCGCCCGCCGTTGAGCACCACGGCGGCGGTCCACAGCGGATAGTCCGGCGCCGGCACCAGGACCTCGTCATCGGGCTCGAGCAGCGATCGCAGCACCAGATCGACGAGTTCCGACACGCCGTTGCCGATGACGACCTGGTCATAACGGGTATCGGTCATGCCCCGCCCCTGGAACTGCATGGCAACGGCCTCACGCGCCGGAAAGATCCCGGTCTGCGGCCCATAGGCTTCGCTGTACTTGAGATTGCGGACCACCGCCCGGCGCATCGTTTCAGGGGTCCGCAGGCCGAAGGCTCCGGGGTTGCCGATATTGAGCTGCAGGATATCGTGGCCCTTCTGCTCGAGCTCACGCGCCCGGCGCGCGAGCGCGCCGCGAATTTCATAGCGCACGTCGTGAACCCGGCTGGCGGTCTGAAATGGCGGTTTCATGGGGAAATGATAAAGGGTTTCCGGTTTCCGGTTTCCGGTTTCCGGTTTCCGGTTTCCGGTTTCCGGTTTCCGGTTTCCGGTTTCCGGAATCAGGTTCAAGGTTCAAGGTTCAAGGTTCAAGGTTCAAGGATCAAGGATCAAGGATCAAGGTTTCCGGGAAAAGCTTGGTTCTGGCTCTACGTCGAATAAGTGCCCATAAACCGAAACCCCGGAATCACGAGCCCCGACCGCCGAGCGCCGAGCCCCGAGCCCCGAGCCCCGAGCCCCGAGCCCTGAACCTTGAACCTTGAACCTTGAACCTTGAACCTTGAACCTTGATCCTTGAACCTTGATCCTTGAACCTTGATCCTTGACCC
>Ga0208623_100102_pt1 | contig 125140 bp, 121 predicted proteins | sample HotLakConsUCCL28_FD_184737 | JGI IMG/M metagenome (GOLD analysis project Ga0208623, IMG submission 184737) | Hypersaline microbial mat communities from Hot Lake, Washington, USA - Hot Lake Consortium UCC-L28 (SPAdes) (version 2) ...
TCGAAGTGATGCAGATCCCCAGCGACAAGATCCGCGAAGTCATCGGCACCGGCGGCAAGGTCATCCGCGAGATCGTGGAGAAGACCGGCGCCAAGGTGAATATCGAGGATGACGGCACGGTGAAGATCGCCTCTGCCGACGGCAAGTCGATTGCAGCGGCCAAGAACTGGATTCGCTCGATCGTGGCCGAGCCCGAGAAGGACGAGATCTACGAGGGCAAGGTTGTCAAGGTGATGGAATTCGGCGCCTTCGTGAACTTCTTCGGTTCACGCGACGGCCTGGTCCACATCTCCGAACTCGCCCCGCAGCGCGTCGCCAAGGTCACCGATGTGGTCAAGGAAGGCGATACCGTGAAGGTCAAGTTCCTTGGCATGGATGATCGCGGCAAGGTGCGCCTGTCGATGAAGGTCGTCGACCAGGAGACCGGCGAGGACATCTCCGAGAAGATCAAGGCCGAGCGGGAAGCCGAGCGCGCGGCGCGCGGTGAAACCGGCGAGGAAGATCGCGAGGATCGCGGCGACCGCCGCCCCCGCCGCCCGCGTCGCCATTCGGAGTGAATTGGCTCGGAGTGAATTGGCATTGTATGCCCGGGACTGATGTCCCGGCGTGAGAATCGCCCGGCCCGCGATATTTTTCGCGGGCCGTTTTCGTTCCGGCGCTGTCGCGTGCCGCGCTTCATCGCATGTGCGGCGCTATGGTGCCCTTCTGAAGCTTTGATCCGCTGCCCAGAGGCGCGCAGACAACCGCATTAGACACAACTTAACATCTTTCATCCAGCATCATCGCCGGTTCCGATCAGGGGAGAGGCATGCAGGGTGACGAGATGTCTGCTGATGCGCGCAGAGAAGGCGTGGACTCGCGCCCCAGCGGTTTGCCGACGCAATTGCGGCGAGCCGGCTTCGTGGGGATCGCCCTGTTCATCCTGCTGGCACCGTCTGCCGGGCAGGTATTCGGCGTGAAGCACCTGCTGTTGCGCGAATGGGTGATGTATTCCGGTGTCGGTGTCGGTATTCCCAGGGGCGAGTTCCGGATCTGGCGCGGCGACCATATGGTGGCGACGCTGTCACCGCTCGAGGCTCTGGATCTGCCGGCTTATCCGAGCGTCATCCATTACACCTTCGCACATCGTGTTCTCGATGATGCGGATTTGCCGGCCTTTGCCGCGCGTCTGTGCGAAGCGCTCGCGGATCATGACGGTGATCGGGTGAGTTTCGAGGGCGTTGTGGGGACGCGCGCGGGTTGGCGTCGCGCGCAGCATGGCGATGTGTGCAAGGGTGACGGTCATCAAATCACCGCAGCAGGATCGCAACGGGAGGCAGAGCATGACCGTTGATCTGCAGACGATTGCTGCGCGGTTCGATCGGTGGGGGCCGTCCTTCACCGGTTCGACGCGCGCCGTCGCGCTGATGCGCATTGGGCTCGCAGTTATCGCGATCACGCGCTTCGGCGGAGAGATCGGTTTCCACCAGGCGCAGAACCCCGGCACCTTGCTTCTTTCGGCGCTGTTCTTTCTGATGGTGGCGATGATGTTCGTCGGTTATCTGAGCCGGTTCGCCTGTATCGGGACCGGGCTGAGCGTCATGTGTCTCTATATCGCGGGTGCGCTCACACAGACGGCGGGCTGGGCCCACCATCATGTCTATCTGCTCGGCACCGCCTGTCTCCTTCTGGCGCTGACCGAATGCGGGCGCTCCTATTCCCTCGACCGCTGGCGGGTGCTCAATGCCGCGCGGCGGGCCCGACCGACGCAGCCGGAACCGCGTGAATACGGGCTGTTATGGGGCCAGCGCCTGATAGCCCTGCAATTGTCGGCGATGTATTTCTGGACCGCCATCGACAAGACCGATCGAGCCTTTCTGTCCGGAGAGCGTCTCGAGCAGACATTCGTGTGGGTCTATTCCGGGCGTGCCCTCGAATTCGTCCTCGCCTATCCCGGAATGATCGCATTGCTCTCCGTGATCGTCGTGATCGTCGAATACGTCTTGGCCGTTGCGATCCTCGTGCCGCGCTGGCGGATCTGGGCGCTGCCCATGGGCCTTGCCCTGCATGCGGGTTTTTATCTGATGCTGCCGGTTCACACCTATTCCGCAACGGCCATGGTGCTCTATCTGGCCCTGCTGGATCCAGCCCGCGTCCACAGCTTCATTGATCGGATACAAGGCCATGAGCGTGTTGCGCATCATCTATGACGGCGATTGCCCGTTCTGCTCGCGCTATGCCGCTTATCAGCGCCTGCGCGAGGAATACACGGTGCAACTCGTCGACGCCCGGGCGGAGCCCGAACGCGCGGCAAGCTACGGGCTCGATCTCAATGAAGGCATGATCGTCGATCTCGACGGACGCGTCTATCACGGTGCCGATGCCGTGTGCCTGCTCTCGCAGCTCTCGCAGCGTCCGGGTCCGTTGCGCAATGCAAGGCTGGCACGGGCGCTCTATCCGTTCCTGCGTTTCGGGCGCAACATGACGTTACGCCTTCTGGGGCGCAAACCGATCTGACGGGTGCGACATCTGCGCAGGATGCATGGGCAGCCGCAACAGCGTCGCCCGGATTCTGTGAGGATCCGATCGCCGATGCCCGCATGACCGCGATATGCGTCCGCCGTTCCGGCAGCGTCACGCTCATGCGGCCATTTTCTCTACTGCCGCATCGAACGCTGCCGCAAAAGCAGCCGTGGTGTAATGCGCCTGAAAGCGCGCATGGCCGCGTGTTGCGAGATCTTCGCGCAGGGCGGAATCGGTGATCAGGGTCTCGATGGCCCGCGCGAGCGGTGCGGACTCGGGGGAGGGCAGCGCATATGCGCAATCGCCGATCACCTCACCCAGCCCGCCGGCGCGGGTGGCGATCAGGGCGAGGCGGGCAGCGAAGGCCTCGACCGCGACGCGGCCGAAACCCTCCGCATGCGAGGCGAGCACCGCGATGCGCGCGGACAGGCATTCTTCGCGTACCCTGTCGAAGGGAAGCGTTCCGGTCAGCGTGATGCCCGGGCACGCTGCGATCGTGCGCGCGAAGGCTTCGCGGAAGGCTCGGTCACCGGCCAACGGCCCGATGAAACGCGCCTGCCAGCCCGGATGGCGCGGCAGCACTTCGGCGAGCGCCTGCGCCACGGCAAGCGATCCCTTCTGCGGCTCGATGCGGCCCACCATCACGATCGTGTCGCCGCGTGATGAATCGATGCCGGTCCAGAATTGCGGGTCGATGCCGTTGGGCACGACCAGGCGCGGGCGACCATTGGCGGGATAGAGCCCGCCGAAGACGTCATGCGCGGCTTCACTGACGAAGATCATCCCCGCGAGATCCCGGTAATCACGCGCGCGCCACCAGCGCCGGAACCCGCTCAGCCGCTTCGGCATCCCGTGCAGATACAGCACGACGCGCCGATCGGGCAGGAGACGCGCAAGCCGCGCGGCGCTTGGCGCGTGCTGGTGCACGATGACGAGATCGGGATCATGTGCCGCTGCAGCCCGCGCCGCGCCACGCATCCGATGACCCACGCTGCGCCCGGAAAACGTCGTGACCGGCATGTCTTCGTAGAGCCCCGGGGCGTCCTCGCAGATCACGCGCATATCGCCGCCATGGCGGCTGTGCAGCACAGCATCGCGCGCGCAAAGATCGATCGATGTGGCGCCGGCGGGCCCGAAATGCATGTTGCGGGGCAGGACGACGGCGATGCGCATCACCGCTTCACTCCCCGCGATCGCCCGGTTCGGCGCGTGCGCCGGCCTCGTCGCGTATCGATCGCCATCTCTGTTGCCACCCTTTCCGGTCTGGCCATTGCGGGTGCCTCCTTGTGGCGCGCTGAAGCGCCTTTTGCAAGAAAACGCGGCGGCGAAATTGATAGCGCTTCGAAACTGGATTGACGGACCTGCATCAAGGATTTAGTTTCGTATCGAAATCAACGAGGACCGTGATGAATATCCATGTTCCCTTTCAGGCAGCCGACAGCCGCCCGCTCGGGCGCTACGACCAGATCGATCAGCCGACCGAGACGGCGCTGGCCCGGGCCTGGCGGGAGCGCGGTGACCGGGGTGCGCGCGACCGGTTGATCCTCGCCCACCGTCGTCTCGCCCAGGGTGCCGTCGCGCGCATGGCCGGGCGCAGCGGCGAGAATCATGATGACTTGATGCAGCAGGCCTATCTCGGCCTGATGAAGGCCGCCGACAGGTTCGATCCGGACAAGGGCGTGCGCTTTTCAACCTATGCCCGCTGGTGGATCCGCGCGGAGATCCAGGAATACCGGGTGCGTAACTGGGCCATGGTCCAGATCGGTTCCTCGGCAGCTCAGAAGATGATCTACCTGCATCTGCGCCGGCTGGAGAGCCGCCATGGCCTCACCCATGGCGAGCAGCCGAATGATGCGCAGATCAATGCGGAATTGTCGCGCATCATGCAGCTTCCCGAGAAGCGGATCGCCACCTTGCGCGAGCGCATGAGCGTGCGCGACGTCTCCCTCGATCAGCGACCGGATGAGGATTCGGAGGATGGTGAGGCGCTCGACATCGTCGACGAGAACGCCCCCGACCCGGAAGTGCAAGCCCTCGACAGCCTGAGCCGCGAGAAGCTGCGCACCCATCTCGCCGGCTATCTCGACCGCCTGCCGTCGCGCGAGCGTGCCATCGTGACCGATTATTATGTCTCCGATCCGCCGCGCACGCTCAGCGAACTCGCCGAGATCCACGCCGTGTCGCGCGAGCGCATCCGCCAGATCCGCGAACAGGGCATGCGCAAGCTGCGTCGCTGGTTCGCGGAGGACGGCTTTGCCGTAGAGGACGAAGCCGGGGCGGTTCCGGTCGGCTGATCCGGCGGGTTACCCGCGCCGCTGCCGCGCGGCGGTGAGGGTGTTCTGCAACAGGCAGGCGATGGTCATCGGCCCGACGCCGCCGGGGACAGGGGTGATCGCGCCCGCGACCGCGCGCGCCTCGGCGAAGGCGACATCGCCCACAAGGCGGGTCTTGCCGCCTCCCGCATCAGGATTGGGTACCCGGTTGATGCCGACGTCGATGACGATGGCGCCGGGCCTGATCCAGTCGCCACGCACCATTTCAGGGCGCCCCACCGCCGCGACGAGGAGATCGGCGCGCCGGCAGATCGCGGGAAGATCGCGGCTGCGCGAATGGGCAATGGTCACGGTGCAGTTCTCCGCCAGCAGCAATTGCGCCACCGGCTTGCCGACGATGTTGGAGCGGCCCACCACCACGGCTTCCATCCCGGAAAGATCGGCCTGCGCGCTCTTGGCAAGCATCACGCAGCCCAGCGGCGTGCAGGGCACGAGCCCGGGCAATCCGGTGGCGAGGCGCCCGGCATTGACCGGGTGAAACCCGTCCACATCCTTGTCCGGATCGATCGCCGCAATCACCTTCTGCGCGTCGATATGATCGGGCAGGGGCAATTGCACGAGGATTCCGTCAACCGCGTCATCGGCATTGAGCCGTGCGACCAGGGCCAGCAGATCGGTCTCCGGCGTGTCTGCGCTCAGACGGTGCTCGAAGGAGGCCATGCCGATCTCGCGGGTCTGCTTTGCCTTGTTGCGCACATAGACCTGGCTGGCGGCATCCTCTCCGACCAGCACCACGGCGAGGCCCGGGGTGAGCCCGGTGCCGGCAATGCTCTCAACCTCGCCGGCAAGGCGGCTGCGCAGATCGGCGGCGACGGCCTTGCCGTCGATGATGGTGGCGCTCATCACGATGATCCTTGATACGATGCATTGCGGGCAAGGGGCTCGCATCGTGCGAGCAGGGTTGCAAGCATTTCTGCAAGCATTTCTGCAAGCATTTCTGCGAGCCTTTGCGGATCGCCTCCCAGATGCAGGCTCTTGAGCCGTGCACTCGCCCCGGTGATGAGGCTGATCCGGGCGGGTGCGATGCCCAGCGCCCCGGCGATCAGTGCGATCACGGCCTTGTTGGCCTCGCCGTCCCGGGCTTTCGCGCGCACGGTCACGGCGAGCGCCTCGCGCCCGTCACCGATATCCTGAACGCCCCGGATCGCAGCCTGCCTGGCGCCGGGCGTGACGCGCAGATTGAGGCTGATCCCGTCTTCGCGCTCCCTCCAGGCGGGGCGCGCAGGTGAGGGCGCCCCTTTCATGATCAGAAGGCGATCGGATAGAGGTAGCGGATGATGACCTGCTGCAGGAAGAAGATGCCGAGCAGCAGGATGATCGGCGAGAGATCAATCCCGCCCAGATCCGGCATGATCCGCCTGATGCGTGACAGGGCCGGTTCGGTCACCCGGTGGAGGAAATCGAAGATCATGCGCACGAAATCGTTGCGCGTGTTGATCACGCCGAAAGCCACGAGCCAGCTCATGATCACCATGGCGATGACGAGCCAGGTATAGATCCGCAGGGCCAGCATGATGACGTCGAGAACAGCGAGCATGAGGCGCGTCCAGTCTGGAGAAAGCGATTCGGTCAGGCAGGGCGTGCAGGCCCCCCACAGGGTTTAGCGCCCCGCGCCGCCGCCGACAACCATGGCGGCGACAGCCGGGCGCTCAGGGGCGACGCACGAAGCCGAGAATGTCGCGCACGTCGTTCATGGTCTTCGAGGCGATCGCCTCGGCCCGACCGGCGCCGTCAGCGAGGATTGCGTCGATATGGCCGGGATCGGCGGTCAGCCGGCGCATCTCGCCGGCGATCGGAGCGAGCGTCTCCACGGCGAGATCGACCAGCGCGCCCTTGAAGGTGGAAAATTGCGCGCCGCCGAATTCGTCGAGCACGCTCTGGCGCGGCATGTCGCGGAGCGCCGCAAAGATGCCGACGAGGTTATCCGCCTCCGGGCGCCCTTCGAGACCTTCGAGCGCGCCCGGCAGCGGCTCGGGATCGGTCTTGGCCTTGCGCACCTTCTGGGCGATGGTGTCGGCATTGTCGGTCAGATTGATGCGCGAGTAATCGGAGGGGTCCGATTTCGACATTTTCTTCGTGCCGTCGCGCAGGCTCATGATCCGCGTCGCCGGGCCCTGGATCAGCGGTTCCGGCTGCGGGAAATATTCCGCGCCATGGCCGAGCTCGGCGATCATCTCCGCCCAGTCATTGTTGAATTTCTGGGCGATGTCGCGCGAGAGTTCGAGATGCTGCTTCTGGTCGTCGCCCACGGGGACATGGGTGGCGCGGTAGACGAGGATATCGGCGGCCATCAGGGTCGGATAGGCGAACAGCCCCACCGAGGCGTTCTCGCGATCCTTGCCGGCCTTCTCCTTGAACTGCGTCATGCGGCTGAGCCAGCCCATCCGCGCCACGCAGTTGAACACCCAGGCGAGCTCGGCATGCTGGGGCACCTGCGACTGGTTGAAGACGATGTTCTTCTTCGGATCGATGCCGGCGGCGATGAAGGCGGCCGTGACCTCGCGGATCTGGTCCTTGAGCAGCCGCGGATCCTGCGGCACGGTGATGGCGTGCAGATCGACCACGCAATAGATGCAGGAATAATTCTCCTGCATGGTGACGAAGCGGCTGATCGCACCGAGATAATTCCCCAGATGCAGATTGCCCGTCGGCTGCACACCGGAAAACACCAATTCCTCAAAACCGGCCATCGACATACCCCTTTCGCGCCGACCCAAACGCGCGCATAGCGGGATTATGGCAAGCCGCGACGGGATGCAAGGGCCGGCGGGCCACACCGGGCTTGCGTCATGCCGCCCTGTGTGATCGGTGCAACCTGCGCCGGGGATCGTGGCGCCCGGCGAGCCCCGTGAGCATCGCGATCAGGCCGTAGACGAGCATCGCCGCGAGGCAGAAGGCGATCAGGACGGGGAGGCTGTTCAGGGGCAGGAATGCATCTGCGCCGAGGACGAAGAGCGCGAAGGCGGTGTTGGCGGCGATCAGGCGCGCAAGCCGCCAGCGGATCAGCACCGTATGGCGGGGCCGCCTGTGCGGATCCCGGTCGCGCGCGACGCGATGCAGTGCGAGCCATTGCCCGGCAAAGGCGCAGGCGATGCCCAGTCCGAGCCCGGTTGCCCCCGCGAGGTTCGCGCCAAGCGCGCAGGCGGGCAGGGAGAGGGCGAAACTCGCCAGAGCGACAAGGGCGGGCGCGCGCATGCGCTGGCGGGCGAAGAGGATCTGCTCGTTGATCCGGGTCAGTACCGCGAAGGGCAGGCCGCAGGCGAGGCCGGCGAGCAACCCCGCCGTGGCGCGCGCATCCGCCGCATCGAAGGCGCCGCGCGCGAACAAGGCCGTGGTGATCGGCTGCGCCAGCAGGACGAGGCCGATCGCGGCAGGAAGCGCGAGCAGCAGCGCGTCGAAGCGGGCGCGGCGCGCGAGGGTGCGAAAGCCGCTCTGCATGCCGGTTGCGGCCTGATATGCGAGCCGGGGCAGCAGCACGATCCCCGCCAGCGCGGCAATGAGACCGAGCGGCAGCAGGAAGACGCGTTCGGCATAATGCAGGAAGGCCAATGCGCCGGGCATGGTCGAGGCAGCGGGCATGGCGGCGAGCAGGAGGAGTTGGGAGCCCGCCGCCGCGATCAGGGCCGGGAGCGCGAGCCGCACGAGCCGGCGCTGATCGGCATCGAAAGCCGGTCGGCTCAGGCGGACCGCGCCAGGCAGCCGGCGCAGGGCGCGGGCGAGGAGGGCGAGCTGCATCAGGCTGCCGAGGCTCATCGTCGCCGCGAGCGCGAAGGCCATATGCTTTTGTGTCGGGGCGAGACCGAGCAACGGCGCGGCCAGAAGCGCGATCATGGCCAGATTGACGACGAGCGGGCTCAGGCTGATCGCGAGAAAGCGGCCATGGGCCGCGAGCACCGCACCGATCAGAGCCGACAGCGTCATCACCGCGATTGCCGGCAGGGCCAGCCGCGTGGCGGTGACGGCGATGTCGCGGGCGGGGTCATCGGAGGCGAATCCGCCGGCGAGCAGCGCGATCAGGGCGCCGGCGGCGAGGGTGGCGAGGGCGCTCAGGGCGATGATCACAAGCCCGATCGTGGTCAGCGCCCGCCCGGCGAATCCCGCCGCAGCCGCGGCCCCGCCGGTCCCGGCGATCTGCGCGTGCAGTGGCACGAAACCGGCATTGACCGCCCCTTCCGAGACCATCCGCCGGGCGAGATTGGGCAGGCGCAGGGCGATCGCAAGCGTCTCCGCCGCCGGACCGGCCCCGAGCACGGCGGCGATCATCACGTCGCGGACGAAGCCGAGAATGCGGGAGAAGGCGGCGGCGCCGGCGACGATGAGGCCGGATCGGACAGGGCCCTTCGCGCCCGGATCGCCTGCAGATTTGTCCCGCGCCGGGTCTTGCCGCGCCGGGTCTTGCCGCGTTGGATCTTGCGGCGCCGGATCCTGCGGCGACTGCGTCGTCACGGCCTCACGCGACCGCCGGACTGCTGGTCCCGTCTCCGTCCCTTCCGGCGTCGCCGGTCGCGGGTTGTGCCGCATCATCGGCAAGCGTCAGAATCGGTTCGGCACAATGGCGTCCCTGGAGATAATCGACGCCCCATTCCGCAAGCATGGCGGCGGTCTCCTCGTCCTCGACCCATTCGGCCACGACACGCATGTCCAGATTGCGCGCGAGATCGACGAGGGTGCGCACGAAGAAGCGGTCATCGGGGGAGCGCGGCAGGTTCTGCACGAAGGCCCCGTCGATCTTGAGGATGTCGACGGGGAAGCTGCGCAGATGGCGGAAGGAGGTGTGGCCGGCGCCGAAATCGTCGATGGCGATGCGAACGCCCTTCTGCTTCATCATTTCGAGCTGCATGCGCGTGCGTTCGGGATCGCGGACCGCGCTCGTCTCGGTAATCTCGATGATCAGCCGCGCGGCCACGCCCGGATGCAGGGCGAGATGACCATCCAGCGCGCTGATCCAGTCGGGGCGCTCCAGGGTCGACGGGGAGAGATTGACGGAGAGATGGTCCTCCGGATGCTTCGCGAGCCAGCTTGTGGCCAGTTCGAGCATGCGCGCATCGAGCAGATCCATCAGCCCCGCGCGCTCGACTGCGGGCATGATCTCGCCACCGGCCAGAAGCGGCATGTCCGGGCGGGTGAGCCTGGCCAGCGCCTCGCAGAACACCGTCTTGCGGGTGCGCGCATCGACCACCGGCTGGCGGGCGAAGACGAGCCGGCGCTCGTTGAGCGCATCGATCACCGCATTGGCCGAAAGCTGCGCCTCGCGCCGCAGACGGGCTTCGCAGCGCAGATCATGCACGACGAGCGTTTCATGCGGCTGGATGCGTGCACGCGCCAGCGCATCTTCCGCGCGGCGCATCAGCGAGGCGGCATCGCGGGCGTGATCGGGGGCACAGGCCGCGCCGATGCGCAGGCTGACGGGGAAGACGCCGCCCTGCGTCGCGACGGGGGTCTTCTCGACCGCATCGCGCAGCCGCTGCGCGGCAATCGGAGCCTGGCCGAGAGAGCACGACATCATTGCCACGGCGAAGCGGTTGCTGGCGTAGCGGGTGATCTTGTCGCGGCTGCGCAGCACCCGGCGGATGCGTGTCGCGACCTCGTCGATCACCGCATCACCGCCATCGAAGCCGAGCTCGTCGTTGATCCGCTCGAGATTGTCGATCGCGGCGATCATGATGGTGACGCGCTTTTGCGAACTCGCAGTGGCGAGCACGTCGGCGCCGATGAAATCGACGAAGGCGCCGCGATCACCCAGCCTCATCTGCGTCGCATCGCCGGGCTCGACGCGCAGCACACCGTGGACCCGCGCCGGTGTGCCGCCCGGCCCGGCATACCAGCGACCGGAATCCTCGACGGCGACCCGGCGTCCATCCGGGAGGCGAAGGTTGTAACGTGTCCTGAAGGGAATCCCCGCGCCGGTATCAGTCTCCCGGGCGAGGCTGATCGTCTCGTTGCGGTTGATGCCGCTGCCCGGCTCGGCCATCAGCGCGAAGGCGCCACCGGTGGCGATGCTCTGCGGATCGGCGATGCCGAGCACGTCACAGGCATTGGCGCTCCATGCGAGCGCGTCGGTCTCCACGTTCCAGTCATAGATGACTTCCCCGATGGAGGTGAGCACGGCGCGCGGATCGAGAGCCGTTTCCGGCGGTCTGGCATCCGACATCGAGGCCCGTCCTTTCCCATCCCGTTACGCCTTGAACCGACGCGGTGACGCCCATGCCATTGCCCGGATGCGGTGCACCAGAACGGCACAGGGCAATGCCCGCCGTGCGCGAATCATCTTCCGAAGCAAGCGCCTGCAGGTGACAATTCGTCCTGAAATGATGCATAAACCAAGGTTAACAGGCGGTTAAAACTGGCCGCAGAATTGCACGTAATGGTGATCATGCGTCCGGGAGTTTCGCTGCATGCATAACGAACCATTGATGCAAACCGCTGCCGCGCATCGCGCGAATCGCAATTCCGCGAGCCGTGCGGTCGTGCCCGTCACGGCCACCACGCGCACGCATAACGAGGGGGATGGGCGCACGCGGCACGAACGGGCATCGTTCCGGGCGATGCCCCGGCAGGCTGGGGCCTCGGCGGGTTTCGTCACGCAGCTGATCGCCTGTGCCGGCAACCTGCCTGCTTATCGGGCCCGGCGCCGGGCCGAGCCGGAGGAGGCCGCGCGTTGTTATGCGGGCGCATCGGCGCATCCGGTGCAGGGGCGCGGCATCGCCGTGTGAGCCCGACCACAATTCGCTGCGGTCGAAAAATCCGCAGCGCCCCCTTGCGGTAAGGGCGCAATTCGGGGAGTAAGGACGACGCGCCGTCAACGCGAGCCGGAGAACAGCCATGACCATGCCCTACCGACGAATCCTCGTGAAACTGTCGGGAGAGGCGTTGCAGGCACCGGACGGGTTCTGGCTCGATGCGCAGGTCCTCACCCGGCTTTCCCAGGATATAGCCCGCGCCACGGCGGCGGGATTCGAGATCGCTCTGGTGATCGGCGGCGGCAACATCATCCGTGGCGCGCGCATGAGCGCCGCCGGCTGGATCGACCGCCCCACGGCGGATTCCATGGGCATGCTCGCCACGGTGATGAATTCGCTCGCGCTCGAGACCGCGCTGAACGCCAACGGCGTCTCGGCGCGTACCATGTCGGCGGTGTCGATGCCGACGATCTGCGAAACCTATGCGCGCCAGCCGGCCCTGCATTATCTCGAAAAAGGCCAGGTCGTGGTGCTGGCGGGCGGTACCGGCAATCCCTTTTTCACCACCGACACCTCCGCCGTGCTGCGCGCTGCGGAACTGCGTTGTGACGCGGTGCTCAAGGCGACGCAGGTGGATGGGGTCTATTCCGCCGATCCCAAGGCGCACGCGGATGCGAAGCGTTACGACAGGCTTACCCATGACGAGGCGATCGCCCGTGATCTGAAGGTGATGGATACCGCTGCTTTTGCGCTCGCCCGCGACGGCAAGTTGCCGATCATCGTCGGTTCGCTGCACGCGCCGTCCTCGATCGCGGCGATTCTGGAGCGAGAAGCACCCTCGACGGTGGTGGCGCCCTGATATAAACAGCATCGGGCCGTATCCCGACAATTGCACGACAGGACAACGACAATGGCTGCGGAATTCGATCTCGACGACATCAAGCGCCGTATGCGTGGCGCGGTGAATTCATTGAAGAGCGATCTGGCGGGGCTGCGCACCGGGCGCGCCTCCACGAACCTGCTCGACCCGATCACGGTCGATGCCTATGGCGCCGCCATGCCGATCAACCAGGTCGCGACGGTCAGCGTGCCCGAGCCGCGCCTGCTCTCGGTCCAGGTCTGGGATCGCAGCATGGTGGCCTCCGTCGAGAAGGCGATCCGCGAGAGCGATCTCGGTCTCAATCCGCAGACCGAGGGCCAGGTCATCCGCCTGCGCATTCCCGAGATGAACGAGCAGCGCCGCAAGGAAATGGTCAAGGTCGCGCACAAATATGCCGAAGAGGCGCGTGTGGCCGTCAGGCATGTGCGTCGCGACGGGCTTGATACGCTGAAGAAGCTGGAAAAAGACGGCGATATCAGCCAGGACGACGAGAAGCGTCAGGCCGATCAGGTCCAGAAGGCGACGGATGAACACGTCTCCGAGGTCGATTCGGTCGTCGCGGCCAAGGAAAAGGAAATCATGCAGGTCTGATCGGGGATCGGACCTGCATCCGGGCATGCGCCGGTCAGCCGGCGCCAAGCGGAGACAGGGCTTCATGCCGGAGGATCACAGCGCCGCAGCCGCCGCACGGGTCAGCGGCGTGCCGCAGACCGACATCCGGGGCGGGTATCCGCTTTCCCGCCTGCCGCGTCACGTCGCCGTGATCATGGATGGCAACGGTCGCTGGGCATCGCGGCGCGGCCTGCCGCGTGCCGAGGGGCATCGCCAGGGCGTCGAGGCGGTGCGGCGCTGTGTGCGCGCCGCAACGCAGGCCGGGATCGGTTATCTCACGCTCTATGCCTTTTCCGCCGAGAACTGGCGCCGTCCGCCGACCGAAATCTCCATCCTGATGAGCCTCCTGAAGCGCTATATCCGCAGCGACCTCGACACGTTGCATGAAGCGGGCGTCCGGATCCGGATCATCGGCGAACGTGAAGGCCTTTCCCGCGACATTCTTGCGCTGCTGGAGGAGGTCGAGGCGCGCACGCGCGACAATACCGGTCTCAACCTCGTTGTGGCCTTCAATTACGGCGGGCGTCAGGAGATCCTGCGGGCCGCCCGGCGTCTGGCCTCGGAGGTCGCGGCCGGCAGGCTCGATCCTGCCGCCATCGACGAGACGCGCTTCGCCGATGCCCTCGACACGGCCGGTATGCCCGATCCGGATCTGGTGATTCGCACCTCGGGCGAACAGCGCGTCTCGAACTTCCTGCCCTGGCAATCGGCCTATGCCGAATATGTCTTCCTGCCCGATCTCTGGCCCGATTTCGACGAGGCGGTTCTCGCCCGGGCACTGGCGGAATACGCCCGGCGCGAGCGGCGTTTCGGCGGGCTCGGCCATGTCGCGGAGGGCTCCGCCACCGATGATGGCGCCCGCTATCGTGAGGCGAGCCGATGAACGGCCCCGGCGAAAGCGGCAAGGCGCGCGGCTTCCTGCGCTCGGAGACTGGTATCCGGCTCATCTCGGCCGTCGTGATGATCGCGCTGGCGCTGGGCACGACCTGGTTCGGCGGGGTCGTCTTCGCCCTGCTCTGGCTGGCGGCGGGATCGGCGGTTCTGTTCGAATGGATCGCCATGGTCTGGATCGTCCGTCGCATCCCCAGCGTCGTGGCCGGCGCGCTGGCCTATACGGCCTTCGTGCTGGCGCATCTCACCGACTGGCCGGGGATCGTGCTGGCGGCGATCGCGCTGACCGGTGGCGCGCTCGTCGTGATGATCAGCATGACGTGGCGCGACCGGATCTGGGCCGGCGCGGGCTATGCCGTCGGTTTCGTGGTGGTGGCGGTCCCGATCATTGTGCGATCCGATCCGGCGCTCGGCGCGCTCGCAATCATATGGATCTTCGCCGTGGTCTGGGGCACGGATATCGCGGCCTATTTCACCGGGCGCGCGCTGGGCGGGCCGAAGCTCTGGCCCCGGCTGAGCCCGAAGAAGACCTGGGCGGGATTCTTCGGCGGGCTGGCCTGTGCCATGCTGGCGGGTTTTCTGCTGGGGCTCGCCGCCCGGATTGCGGGTCAGGCGCCGCCGCTCGATCTCTGGGCGCTGACCCTGCTCTCGGGGCTCGCATCGGTGATCGGACAGGGGGGGGACCTGGCCGAATCGGCGCTCAAGCGGCATTTCGACGTCAAGGATTCCGGCAGTCTCATCCCGGGCCATGGCGGCGTGATGGATCGGCTCGATGCGTTCTTCGCCGTCTGTCTGCTGGTCGGCCTGATGCTGCTGGGGCTGTCGCCCTTCGGGATCGGCGCCGGATGAGGCCCGATGTACGAGCCCGACGCTGACGGAGAAGAGCGAGGCGATGACACGCAAACTCATCCTGCTCGGTGCGACCGGCTCGATCGGTCGATCGGCCCGCGACGTGATCGCCCGTCACCGCGACGCCTTCACGGTCACCGCGGTGGTGGGGGGCTCGGACGCGCCGGCGCTGGCCGCAGCCGCCCGCGAGACCGGCGCACGCTATGCCGCGCTCGCCGACGGCGCCGCCCTGCCGGCCCTGCGTGAGGCGCTTGCGGGCAGCGGCATCGCCTGCGGTGCGGGGGAGGGGGCCGTCATGGAGGCGGTTGCGTACGAGGCCGATCTCGTGCTGGCAGCCATAGCGGGGACGGCGGGTCTGCGCCCGACTGCGGCGGCGATCCGTCCGGGGCGCGCTATCGCGCTGGCCAACAAGGAAAGCCTCGTGAGTGCGGGCGCCGCCTTCATGCAGGCTGCTTCGCGGGCCGGGGTGGCGGTGCTGCCGGTCGATTCAGAGCATAACGCCCTGGCCCAGGCTCTGGGCAACGGCGCGCTGGACGACGTCAGCGCGATGACGCTGACCGCGTCGGGCGGGCCGTTCCGGACATGGTCGCGCGAGGCCATCGCCGCCGCCGGGCCGCAGGAGGCGTCGAAGCATCCCAACTGGTCGATGGGGGCCAAGGTCACGATCGATTCGGCGACGCTCATGAACAAGGGCCTCGAACTGATCGAGGCCCATCATCTTTTCGGGCTGGAGGCCGCGCGGCTCGACGTGCTCGTGCACCCGCAATCGATCGTGCACGGGCTGGTGAGCTGGCGCGACGGTGCGGTGACGGCGGGGCTGGCGGCGCCGGATATGCGCGTGCCCATCGCCCATGCGCTGGCACCGCCGGGGATGCGGCTCGACACCGCGCTGCCACGCCTTGATCTGGCCGCGATTGCGGCGTTGAGCTTCGAGAAGCCGGATCTGGAGCGGTTTCCCTGTCTCGGGCTCGCCATGGCGGCTCTGGCGGATGGCGGCGCGCATCCCACCATCCTCAATGCGGCCAACGAGATCGCAGTCGCCGCCTTCATTGCCGGTCGGCTGGATTTTTATGGTATCGCGGTAAGTGTCGAGAAGGTTTGTTCGCGTATGGTGGCTTCAGAGCGCGAGGCGCCCGATAATGTCGAGACGGCTCTGGCCATCGATGAACGCGCCCGCGCACTGACGCGCGAAGTTCTGGGCATGTAGCGCAGATTTGGGCCGGATCCGGTGCGGATGCGGCGAAATGGAGGCGGGTGATGGAAATTTTCGGTCTGGTGGTCGGTTCGGTCTGGGATCTCGTATTCGGCTATCTGATTCCCTTCATCTTCGTGCTTGCCATCGTGATCTTCGTCCATGAGATGGGTCATTTTCTCGTCGGGCGCTGGTGCGGTGTGGGTGTCGACGCGTTCTCGATCGGCTTCGGGCCGGAAATGTTCGGCTGGACCGACCGGCAGGGAACGCGCTGGAAGGTCTCCGTCATTCCGCTGGGCGGCTACGTCAAGTTCACCGGCGATCTCAATGTCTCCAGTGCGCCGGATCCCGATGAACTCTCGCAGATGGACGAGGCGACCCGTTCCCGCAGCTTTCATCACAAATCCGTTGGTCGACGCGCCATGATCGTGGCGGCGGGGCCGGCGGCGAATTTCATCCTCGCGATCCTGATCTTTGCCGGGCTGGCCTATTTCAACGGCAAACAGGTGCTTGAACCGCGCGTCGAAGCGGTGGTGGAAGGCAGCGCGGCGGAGGCTGCGGGTTTTGAGCCCAATGATCTGATTTTGTCGATCGACGGGCGCGAGGTGGTCGGCTTCTCTGATCTGCAGCGCATCGTGAGTTCCTCGGCCGGCGATGATCTCGTCTTCGAGGTCGAGCGGGACGGAGAGATCGAGACCCTCCTCGTCACGCCGGTGCGCACCGAGCAGGAGACGGCTTTCGGGCGCCATCGCATCGGCATGATCGGGCTGCAGGCGGTCAACGATCCGCAGGCCGTGCGCCATGTCACGTACGGCCCGCTGCAGTCGCTCGGTCACGGAGTCTCGGAGACCTATTTCGTCATCGACCGGACGGTCGACTATCTCGGCAAGCTCGTGACGGGCCGCGAATCGGCGGATCAGCTCTCCGGGCCGATCCGCATCGCGAAAGTCTCGGGGGACGTCGCCACCCTCGGCGGCATTCTCGGGCTGGTGAGCCTCACGGCATTGCTTTCCGTCTCGATCGGCTTCATCAATCTCTTCCCCGTGCCGATGCTCGATGGCGGGCATTTGCTGTTTTATGCGATCGAGGCAGCGCGTGGGCGCCCGCTCAGTGATCAGGCGCAGGAAATCGGCTTCCGGATCGGTCTGGCGCTGGTTCTGATGCTCATGCTCTTCGTCACCTGGAATGATATCATTAACCTCAGCGCCTGAAAGATTGCGGCCCCATCGTGACACGAAGGCCACGCCGGGGGAAAATTCTGCCGGGTGGGACATTCGGCGTTTGCAATGGCGCCGAGTTTCGGTAGAAGCGGAGTGTAGACCAAGCGGGTCGGCATGCATGTGCGTGTCCGGCTTCGGGGCAAAACCCGCGACAAACCAGAATGAGACGGGCCAGTACATGTCGAGCAAGAACGCGCGCCGCAGCGTGACGGCGAAACGGACGACGGTAGCACTCGCCATGGCGATGGCAGCCTTCGGCGTCTCCGAGGCTTTCGCGCAGCAGGTGGTCGTCGAGGGCAATCGCCGCGTCGATACCGACACGATCCGGTCCTATGTGGTCGGGTCGAGCCCGGACGAAGCGCGGCGGAATCTGGTCGAGACGGGTTTGTTCAGTGATGTCCGTGTCTCCCGCCAGGGCGGATCACTCGTGGTGCGGGTCGCCGAGAACCAGGTGATCAACCGGGTTGCCTTCGAGGGCAATCGTCGCCTGCGCAGTGAGGCGCTGCTGCCGGAGATGCAGACGCGCTCCAACCGTCCCTACAACCCCGCAACCGTCGACGAGGATGTGCGCCGCATCCGCGAACTGTACCGCCGCTCGGGCCGTGCGCTCGCCGAAGTCACGCCGCGTACCGTCGAGCTCGAAAACGGGCGCATCGACGTCGTATTCACCATCGACGAGGGTGCGCGCACCAATATTCGTGCGATCGATTTCGTGGGGAATGATTCGGTTTCGAGCCGGCGTCTGCGTGATGCGATGAGCTCCGAGGTCAGCAGCATCTTCACGTTGCTGAGCACGACCGACGTCTATGATCCTGATCGACTCGCGGCCGATCTCGAATCCGTACGCCGCTATTACATGCGCCGCGGCTATGCGGACATGCAGGTCGTCGGCAGCGATGTGGTCTTTGATGCGGATCGCAAGGGTTATGTCATCACCATCACGGTCGATGAGGGGCAGCGCTACCGCGTCGGGGACGTCAGCGTCGATTCGCGTATTCCCGACGTGTCCGAGGAAGAATTGCGCCAGCGCGTTGCGACCGGCACCGGGGGTATCTACGATTCCACCGAAGTGGAGCGGACGCTCGTCGACATGACCACTGCCGTTGCGCAGCGTGGCTATGCCTTTGCGCAGGTGCGCCCTGTCGGTGTCCGTAATGAAGCGGAAGGCACGGTCGATCTCACCTATGTGGTCGAGGAGGGGCCGCGCGTCTACATCGAGCGGATCAATATCCGCGGCAATACGCGCACCCGCGACAACGTCATCCGCCGCGAACTCGATCTTGGTGAAGGTGACCCCTACAACAAGGTCCTGCTCGACCGGGCCGAGCGCCGTCTGCGCAACCTGGGTTTCTTCGAGGATGTGCGGATTACCAACGAGCCGAGCATGTCGCCGGATCGTGTGGTGATCAACATCGAGGTCGAAGACAAGGCCACGGGGTCGTTCAGTGTCGGCGGCGGCTATTCGACGGCTGACGGCTTCCTTGGCGAGATATCACTCTCCGAAGACAATTTCCTCGGTCGCGGTCAGGCCGTGCGGATTTCCGGTGGTTTCGGACAGCGCTCACAGAGCTACGACTTCTCCTTCACGGAGCCCTATTTCCTGGGGTACCGTTTATCTGCGGGGATTGACCTGTTCTCGCGCTATAATGAAGAGCGGACATTCGCGCGCTACGAGAGTCGCACGGAAGGCGGCACGATCCGGTTCGGCATTCCGATCACGGAAGAGTTCACGATCGCGCCAAAGTATTCGCTTTTCCAGCAACGGCTCACAATTCCGGATGGCTTCCGCAACAATGCGTCTCCGGCGCTGCTCGAATCCGAGGGGCGGCGCACCACCTCCCTCGTGGGCGTGTCCTTCATCTATAATTCCATTGACGACATGAACGAGCCGACCAATGGCTGGCTCGTGGAGGTCACTCCGGAGATTGCGGGGCTTGGTGGCGATGCGCGTTACTTCCGGGTGACCGGCGATGCGCGCTACTATCATGAATTGACGGAAGGCGTTGTCGGGATTGCACGCGCCCAGGCCGGCCATATCTCCAGCTTTGGCAGTCGCAACCTGCGCATGAACGACCATTTCTTCAAGGGTGCGGATCTGGTGCGTGGCTTCGAATCGGGTGGCATCGGCCCCCGCGACGCCGATCCGACACGCAATACCGCCCTCGGCGGGACGACCTATTTCGGTGGTTCGCTCGAAGTGCAATTCGAAATTCCGCTGCTGCCGCGTGCAATCGGAATCAAGGGTGCCGTCTTTGCCGATGCGGGCACACTGTTCGATTATGACGGCATGCGCAGTTTTGATGGGCGGGCGTTCGACGTTCGTAACTCGCGCAGCATTCGCTCCTCGGTCGGTGCCGGTCTGATCTGGCGCTCACCGCTCGGGCCGATCCGCTTCGATTACGCGATCGCCACATCGAAAGCCTCCGGCGACCGCACGCAGGCCTTCCGCTTCTCCGGTGGTACGAGCTTCTGATGTGGGCTGCGCTTCGGCGGGCTTGCCTCGCCGTAGCGTAATGCGCATAAACAGCCATGGCCGATCCCGTTTTCTTTCCTGCCGCTTCGGCGATCTCGCTGGCCGAGATCGCCGAAATCGCATCAATACCCGTTCCAGAGGGTCTGGAACCGGCGCGCCGATTCCATCGGGCCGCGCCCCTCGAGCAGGCCGGGCCCGATGCGGTCGCCTATATGGACAATCCGCGTTATGTCGCAGCGCTGGCGACGAGCCGGGCAGGCTGTCTCCTGGTTGCACGGAAATTCGCCTCCGCCATTCCCGACGGTGCGGCAGCGTTCATACTGGACAAGCCCTATCCCGTCTTCGCTGCCGTTCTGGCCCATCTCTACCCGGAAGCGATGCGCCCCGGCAGTCTGTTCGAGACACCCGGTATCGCACCCGGCAGCGTCGTGCATCCCGACGCGCAACTGGAGAGTGGCGTGCGTGTCGATCCCGGCGCGGTGATCGGGCCGCATGCCGAGATTGGTGCCGGAACCATCATTGCCGCGAATGCCGTGATCGGTCCCCATGTGAAGATCGGACGCGACTGCAGTATCGGCGCCAATACCAGCGTGATACATGCCCTCATCGGTAATCGGGTCATCCTCCATGCCGGCGTGCGCGTCGGACAGGACGGTTTCGGCTTCGCCATGGGAGCGGGCGGTCATAGCAAGGTCCCCCAGGTTGGCCGGGTGATCATCCAGGACGATGTGGAGATCGGCGCGAATTCCGCGATCGATCGCGGCGCAAGCCGTGACACGGTGATCGGCGAGGGCACCAAGATCGACAATCTGGTCCAGATCGCCCACAATGTGATCATCGGTCGTCATTGCGTGATCGTTGCGCAAACCGGGATTGCCGGCTCGACCACGCTGGAGGATTACGTCGTCCTCGGCGGACAGGTCGCCATTATCGGCCATGTCACCATCGGGACGGGCGCGCAGATCGCAGCCTCGAGCAATGTCAATTCAGATGTGCCGCCCGGCGCGCGCTGGGGCGGTACGCCCGCCAAGCCGATGCGCGAGTGGTTCCGTGAAATGACCACGCTCAAGGTACTCGCTGCGCGCAAGCAGCATGGCGATGAAAGCGCAGCCGGTGCACGCAAAACACTTGCATCGGGCGCCGATTCGGCCAAAGACGACACGCCGCCCGATAACGGTGCGGCGTCTTGAGGGGGCGGGTGCCCACCGGGCATGGAGGAGCGTTGGGCATGTCGGATATGCCGAAAACCTTGATGACAGCGGATATCATGCAGATCATGACCTATCTGCCCCATCGGTATCCGTTTCTGCTGGTCGACAAGATCATCGAGATCGACGCGGATCTCTCCTGCATCGGCATCAAGAACGTCACCATCAATGAACCACAATTCACCGGTCACTTTCCAACGCGCCCGATCTTTCCCGGTGTGCTCCTGATCGAGGGCATGGCGCAGACAGCCGGGGCGATCTGCGTTGCCAGCCGTTTTGGTGATGCTGAGGCGCCGAAGGAGGTCTATTTCATGACGATCGACAAGGCGAAGTTCCGCAAACCTGTCGTCCCGGGCGATGTGGTTGAGTTCCACATGCAACGCACGGCGCAGAGGCGCACAATGTGGTGGTATCACGGCGAGGCGAAGGTCGACGGCCAGATCGTGGCCGAGGCTGATCTCAGTGCCATGCTGGTTTTCCCGAAATAGATGAATTGCAAGTCAAACCGCAAATTGGCCTGATCGAAACAATGAGGCAGCACAATCCGGCATGAGTGAAACCGTCATCCACCCGACCGCCATCATCGAGGACGGCGCCGAAATCGGCCCCGGCTGCCGGATCGGCCCCTTCTGTCTCGTTGGTCCCCAGGTGAAACTCGGTGCCGGCTGCGAACTGCTCAGCCATGTCGTCGTCACGGGTGATACGACAATCGGCGCCCGCACGCGCATCTTTCCCTTCGCCGCGATCGGGCACCCGCCGCAGGATCTGAAATACAACGGCGAGCCGACCCGGGTGGTGATCGGCGAGGAATGCATCATCCGCGAGAGCGTGACCGTGCATCCCGGCACCAGGGCGGGCGATTTCCTGACCACCGTGGGCGATCGCTGCTTCATTCTGGCCTATGCCCATGTCGCGCATGATTGCCGCATCGGCAACAATGTCGTCCTGTCGAACACGGTGATGCTCGCCGGCCATTGCATCATCGGCGATTATGCCATTCTCGGCGGCGGCGTCGGCGTGCATCAATTCGTGCGCATCGGCCATCACGCCTTCATCGGCGGCATGTCGGCCATCGAGAAGGACGTCATCCCCTACGGCATGGCGGTCGGCAACCGTGCTTTCCTGGCGGGTCTCAACATCGTCGGCCTGCGCCGGCGCGGCTTCTCGCGCGACAGCATACACGAATTGCGCCGCGCCTACCGCCTGCTCTTCGCCAATGAAGGCACGCTGAAGGAGCGCATGGAGGATGTCGCGACCGATCACCCGGACCATGTCACCGTCGGCGAAATTCTCGCTTTCATCCGCGCCGGCGGGGATCGCTCGGTCCTGACGCCGCGTGAAACCGGCATCTGAGATGGGCGCTCCGGCCACGGCATCAGGGCCGGTCGCGATCCTCGCCGGCGGCGGGGCCTTGCCGCATATCCTGCTCGAGGCGCTGGTGCGTACACAGCGTCCTCACCGCCTGCTCGCTCTGCGCGGGTTCGCCGATCGCAGCCTGCGCCGGCAGGCCGATGCGGTGATCGATCTTCTCGACATTTCCGGCGCGATCGGCTGGCTGGCGCGCTGGCAGCCGGAGGCGGTGGTGCTCGCCGGCGCCGTCACGCGCCCGCATCCCGCCGCCTTTCTCGGTGCGCTCGCGGCCTATCGCAACAGCGCCGAACTCAGGCAGTTGCTGGCGCGCGGCGACGATCATCTCTTGCGGGCGGTGATCGGGATGATCGAGGAGCATGGCCACCGCGTCATCGGCGCCCATGAAATCGCCCCGGACCTGCTGGTGCCGGTCGGGCCGCTCGGCGCCGTCCCGGTTCCGGATATGGCCCTGGCCCCGGTGCGCACCGGATTTCGCTGTCTGACCGATCTCTCACCCTATGATATCGGCCAGGGACTGGTCGTCTGCGGTGAGCGCGTCACCGCGATCGAGGGGGCGGAGGGGACCGACCGGATGCTCGCGCGCGTCGCCGGGCTGTCGCGCGGCTACCTGCTGCGGCGCCGGCGCGATGCCGGGATTCTGGTCAAATCGGCCAAGACCGGGCAGGAGCGGCGGGTCGATCTGCCGGCGGTGGGGCCGCGCACGGTCGTGCGGGCCGCGGCAGCCGGGATCACCGGGATTGCCGTCGGCGCCGGTCAGACCCTCGTCGTCGAGCGCGAGAAGATGATCGCGCAAGCCGACCGGCGCGGCCTGTTCCTTGCTGCCTTCGATCCGCAGGAGATGGCGCAATCATGAGCGAAGACGCGACACGGCCCCTGTGCATCTACCTGGTCGCCGGTGAGGAATCGGGCGATCAGCTCGGGGCCGAGCTGATGCGGGCGCTGCGCCGCACGCAGCCTGATCGGGAATTTGTCTTCTTCGGCCTCGGTGGCGCGCGCATGCAGCGCGAGGGGCTGACATCGCTGTTCGCGATGGAGGAAATCTCGGTGATGGGGCTTGTACCGGTCATCGCGAAGCTGCCCGGTATCGTCGCACGGGCCTATCGCGTCATCGCCGATATCGTCGCGCACGATCCCGATGCGCTGGTGATCATCGACAGCCCGGATTTCACCCAGCCGATCGCGAAACGCGTGCACAAGCGTGCGCCGCAGATCCCCATCATCAACTACGTCTCGCCCTCGGTCTGGGCCTGGCGACCGGGCCGCGCACGGAAAATGCGGGGCTATATCGATCATGTTCTCGCGCTCAAACCTTTCGAACCTGCCGCGCATGAGCGTCTGGGCGGGCCGCCCTGCAGCTATGTCGGACACCCGCTGATCGAGCGCCGCGATGCGCTGCAGCCGGCCGAGGGAGAACGCCGTCCGCTCGGTGACGGCCCGCTGGAATTGCTCGTTCTACCCGGCAGCCGACGTTCGGAATTGCGGCGTCTGGCCGAGCCCTTCGCCGGTGCGCTCGCGCGTTTTTGCGAGAGCTGGGAAGGCGAGATCAATCTGACTCTGCCGGCCATCGCGCATCTTGCCCCGGAGATCACCCAGATCACGCGTAACTGGCCGATCGTGCCGCAGATCGTGCAGGGCGAGGAGGCGAAATGCGCCGCCTTCCGCAGGGGGCAGGCCGCGCTGGCCGCATCGGGCACCGTGACCCTCGAACTCGCGCTCTCGGGCGTGCCGATGGTCGTGGCCTACAAGGTCTCGCGGCTGGAAGAGCAATTGAAGCATCTCATCAAGGTCGACAGCATCGTCCTGGCCAACCTGATCCTCGGCGAGAACGTGATCCCGGAATTCATCCAGGCCGATTGCGCGCCCGGTCCGCTGGCTGATGCTTTGCGGGCGATCGTCACCCCGGGCCCTGCCCGCGATGCGCAACTGGCAGGCTTCGCGCGGCTCGATGCAGCCATGGATATCGGCGACGAGGCGCCCAGTGATCGGGCTGCCCGGCTGGTGCGCGAGACGATGGCGGCGCGCGGGCGCCTGCCCGCCGGTTGATGGCGTTGCGGCCCTTGCACGGGCAGCACAGTTCTGTCATAAGCTGCGGCTCTCACTGATCCGTCCGGCTGATCAAGGGCTGCCGTGTCGGATCGTCTGCTCGAACAGCAAACATGTCGGCGAGCGGAAGCGGGGTGCACCCGTTGCTTCCACGCGCCTCAGGAGAATGAGCAAAATGCCCAAGTTGAAGACCAAAGCCAGCGCGAAGAAGCGCTTCAAACTCTCCGGTACCGGCAAGGTGATCCGTACCCAGGCCGGCAAGCAGCACGGAATGATCAAGCGGACGAAGAAGCAGATCCGCGACCAGCGCGGTACTGCGGTCATGTTCGAGGGCGATGCCCGCAACGTGCGCAAGTATTTCCTGCCCAATTCCCGCTGATCATCACGACACGCTATACGGAGAACCATCATGGCTCGCGTCAAGAGGGGCGTTACCGCCCACGCCAAGCACAAGAAGGTCCTGAAACTCGCCAAGGGTTTCTACGGCCGCCGCAAGAACACGATCCGCACGGCCAAGGCCGCCGTGGATCGCTCCATGCAATACGCCTATCGCGACCGCAAGGCGAAGAAGCGCACCTTCCGCGCCCTGTGGATCCAGCGCCTGAACGCCGCCGTGCGTGAACACGGCCTGACCTATTCGCGATTTATCGACGGCCTCAACAAGGCTGGCATCACGGTCGATCGCAAGGTCCTGTCCGACCTCGCCATCCACGAGCCGGCGGCCTTCACCGCCCTCGTCGATCAGGCGAAGGCGGCGCTGCCGGCGCAGCAGGCCGCGTAAGGCGTATCTACCGCTCATGACCCATGCGAAAGCGTTTCGCATGGGTCCGCCCAGCCCTGTGAGGCCATTTCCGGCGGCGGCGTCGATTTTTTCGGCGCTTTGCGCGTCGTGGCGTGGTTTCGGGCTTGACGGTCCCCGCGCCGCGCGCTTGATCTCCCGGCGTATCATCAGAGGGACCGATGACCGATCTCAAACAGCTCGAAGGCGATCTGCTCGCCCGTATCGCCGAGGCCGAGGACGAGGCGGCGCTTGAACGGCTGCGCGTTGCCGCGCTCGGCAAGAAAGGCACGATCTCCGATCTGCTCAAGTCGCTCGGCGGCATGACGCCGGAAGAGCGCAAGACGCAAGGCCCCGTGATCAATGGCTTGCGCGACAAAGTCCAGCAGGCGATCAATGCCCGCCGCGAGGCACTCGCCGCCGCAGCGCTCGAAACACGCCTCACCGCCGAGCGGGTCGATGTCACCCTGCCGGTGCGCGAGGGGCCCGAGACGCGCGGGCGCATCCACCCGATCAGCCAGGTCATCGACGAACTGACCGCGATCTTCGCCGATATGGGCTTTTCCGTCGCGGAAGGCCCCGATATCGAGACGGATTACCTGAATTTCACCGCGCTCAATTTCCCCGAGGGCCATCCCGCGCGGGAGATGCACGATACCTTCTTCATGCAGCCGGACGCGACCGGCGCGCGCAAGGTGTTGCGAACCCATACCAGCCCGGTCCAGATCCGCACCATGACGGCGCAAAAGCCGCCGATCCGCGTGATCATTCCCGGGCGCACCTATCGTCACGATTCCGACCAGACCCACACCCCGATGTTCCATCAGGTGGAGGGGCTGGTGATCGACAAGAAAGCCCATATCGGCCACATGAAATGGGTGCTGCAGGAATTCTGCAAGGCCTTCTTCGAGGTGGACGAGGTCAAGATGCGCTTCCGCCCCTCGTTCTTCCCCTTCACCGAGCCCTCCGCCGAGGTCGATATCCAGTGCTCGCGCAAGGGCGGCGAGATCCGCTTCGGCGAGGGCGAGGACTGGCTCGAGATTCTCGGCTGCGGCATGGTGCATCCCAATGTGCTGCGCAATTGCGGGCTCGACCCGGACGAGTACCAGGGCTTCGCCTGGGGGCTCGGCATCGACCGCATCGCCATGCTGAAATACGGCATGCCGGATCTGCGCCCGTTCTTCGAGGCCGATATCCGCTGGCTGCAGCATTACGGCTTCCGCCCCCTCGACCTGCCGACACTGGCGGGGGGATTGTCGTCGTGAATCGCGCTTGCGCCATTAGCCCACTCCTCTCGGGGGAGGGAGTTACGGGCGTACGCTTCATGAAAGCGCGCCTTACATCCGATAATCCGGGAATACGACCATGAAATTCACCCTGTCCTGGCTGAAGGATCATCTCGAGACGCAGGCGACGCTAAGCGAGATCGTGGCTGCGCTCGATGCCATCGGGCTCGAGGTCGAGGGCGTCACCGACAAGGCGCAGGAACTCGCCGCCTATCGCATCGCCTCCGTGATCGAGGCCACGCAGCATCCCGATGCGGATCGGTTGCGCGTGTGCAAGGTTGATGCCGGCGAAGGCGATCCGATCCAGGTGGTCTGCGGCGCGCCGAATGCGCGCACGGGCATGAAGAGCGTGTTCGCGCCGCCCGGCACCTACATTCCCGGCAAGAACCTGACGCTCGGCGTCGGCGTGATCCGGGGCGTCGAGAGCGCCGGCATGCTCTGCTCGGAGGCCGAGCTCGAACTCTCCGAGGATCATGACGGTATCATCGATCTGCCGGAAGACGCCCCCGTGGGCGCGCTCTACGCCACCTATGCGAAGCTCGACGATCCGGTGATCGAGATCAGCCTGACGCCGAACCGCCCCGATTGCACGGCGATCCGGGGCATTGCCCGCGATCTCGCGGCGGCGGGGCTGGGCACCCTGCGCCAGGAGCAGGCCACCGCGCCGGCCAGCGAGGGCGAGAGCCCGATCGGCGTGCGGCTTGATCTGCCCGGTGAGGCGCATCTGTGCCCGGCTTTCGCCCTGCGTCTGGTGCGCGGCGTGAAGAACGGCCCGAGTCCGGACTGGATGCAGCGCCGCCTGCGCGCCATCGGGCTGCGCCCGATCAATGCGCTTGTCGATATCACGAATTACGTCACCCATGATCGCGGGCGTCCGCTGCACGTCTTCGATGCGGCGAAGGTGAAGGGCGCGCTCGTGGTGCGCAAGGCGCGCGACGGCGAGGAGCTGCTCGCGCTCGACGGCAAGACCTATACGCTCGATTCCACCATGGTGGTGATCGCCGACGAGAACGGCCCGGAATCGCTCGCCGGTATCATGGGTGGCGAGCATTCGGGCTGCGACGAGAATACCACGGATGTGCTGATCGAATCGGCCCTGTGGGATCCGCTCAATATCGCGCAGACCGGGCGCAAGCTCGGCATCATCACCGATGCGCGCTACCGTTTCGAGCGCGGCGTCGATCCCAATTACACCCTGCCGGGCCTCGATCTCGCAGCGCAGCTGGTACTGGATCTGTGCGGTGGCAGCGTTTCGAAGACGCATCTCGCCGGTACGATCCCCGATCCCAGCCGCATCATCAGCTTTCCCTTCGCGGAAACGAAGCGTCTCTCCGGCCTTGATCTGCCGAGGGCGGAGGCACATGCGATCCTCGAACAGCTCGGCTTCCATATTTCCGGCACGGGCGAGGAGGTGAAGGTGCTGCCGCCCTCCTGGCGTCCGGATGTCGAGGGCAAGGCCGATCTCGTCGAGGAGATCGTGCGCATTGCCGGGCTCGACCGCATCGAAGCGGTGCCGCTCGGGCGGATCGAGGCGAGCGTGGTCAAGCCGCTGCTGACGCTGCTGCAAAAGCGCACCAGCCAGGCGCGCAGGGCGCTCGCCACCCGGGGGCTGTCGGAGGCGGTGACCTGGTCCTTCATTTCCCGTGAGGACGCGATCGCCTTCGGCGGCGGGCATGACCTGCTCGCACTGGCCAATCCGATTGCCGCGGAACTCTCCGACATGCGTCCGAGCCTGTTGCCGGGGCTCCTGCGCGCCGCTCAGCGCAATGCCGATCGCGGTTTCGGCGACGTCGCGCTGTTCGAAGTCGGCCAATGTTTCGAGGATGACACGCCGGAAGGCCAGAAGATGCGCGCCGCCGGCATTCGCCGTGGCACGGCGCGACCGCAAGGTGCCGGCCGGCATTGGGATGGGGGCACACGCAATGTCGATGTCTTCGATGCCAAGGCGGATGCGCTGTCGCTGCTCGCCACTCTCGGCGTCGCGGTCGAGAAGTTGCAGATCGTGCCGGGCGGTCCCGATTATCTGCATCCGGGGCGCTCAGGGCGCATGCAGTTCGGGCCGAAGAACGTGATCGGCCATTTCGGCGAATTGCACCCCGCCACGCTCAAGGCGCTCGACGTGAAGGGCCCGCTCGTCGCCTTCGAGATTACCCTCGACGCCATCCCCGCGCCGAAGGCGAAGCCGACCCGGGCGCGCGCGAAGCTCGAACTCTCCGAGCTTCAGCCGTTGACCCGCGATTTCGCCTTCGTGGTCGATCGTGACATCGCTGCCGCCGATATCCTGCGCGCGGCGCAGGGCGCACAGCGCGATCTCGTCACCGGGGTCGAGGTATTCGACGTCTATGAGGGCGAGCATGTCGGCGAGGGTCGCAAATCGGTGGCGATCGCGGTGACGCTGCAGCCGGCGCAAAAGACGCTGACCGATCCCGAGATCGAGGCGGTGTCGCAAAAGATCGTCGCGGAAGTCGCCCGCAAGACCGGCGGCACGCTGCGCGGTTGAGGGGGCGGGCGGCGTCGTCGAAAAAGCCTGCGCGCGGGCGAAAATCCGCGCGCAATCGCGATTGACAGACGCTGCGCACGCGCTTATCACCGCCACACCAACCGGCGGTGAAAACCGCGCTGGTCAGGGGCTGTAGCTCAGTTGGGAGAGCGCTGCAATCGCACTGCAGAGGTCAGGGGTTCAAATCCCCTCAGCTCCACCATCCCCATTTTCTCACCCGAAATCGCCCCTAAAACCTTGAAAGGTAAGGTAGTTTTTGGTGTTCGATACCCTTCGAAACGACAATACGCCAAACGCTCCTGAAATGTCAGTCTGAGTACCAATTTGCGAAGCGCGAGATCACCCGTTTTCCAGAGCGTATAAGGGTTTGAGACGAACGCAAGGCAGTGTTCGATGACATCGCTGATGGTGGTCTTCGGTTCGAAGCCGTTTTCCAGTTTATCCTGCGCAAGCAGCTTCTGATTTTCCAGTGTGGCGATCTTTCTCTCATAGGCTTTGATTGTGGTCGGGGAATCGCTTTCGACGAGACGATCGAGAAAGCCGTCGATCTGCGCCTCGATCGCCTTGATGTCCTTTTGCAGGGTATGCCGCGATGATTTTGCCTGTGAGAGTCGCTGCCCCCAGGCGTTCTGGATCATCATCTTCAGCAGCCGCGCCAGCGAGGGTGTCGGCTGGATAGTTTGCAGCAGCGCTTCGAACTGTCCCTCGACGTCGGCGCGGCGGATTGATTTGCCGTAGCTGCCACATTCCTTATTGTGGCACAGATAATAGGGATGATGGCTCATTTTGCCCTTGGACCACGCGGCTCTGAGCGGCTTTCCGCATTCAGCGCAGCTGACAAAACCGCGTAAGGGAAAATCAGCGGCACCGTCTTTGCGGGCGGGAGCGTAGGCCCCAACCTTCAGACGCTCCTGATTTTTGAGAAAGGTCTGATAGCTTATCAGCCCTTCATGCCGTCCCTTGCGGAGGCTGATACCCCAGTTCGGGGCTTCGATATAACCGGCATAGACCGGACGTTCCAGGAGTTCCCTGATCCGAGAAGCGTACACTTTCCCCTTGCTGTCTTTCGGATAAAGCGGGCTGGCTTCGAGGAAGCGTTTCAGTTCGACCTGCGTCTGGAAACGACCCGCCGCAAATCCTTCGAGCGCCTCCGTAATCAGAGACGCAGCCGGTTCGTCGCGAACCAGCTGCTTGCCGCCAAATGATGACTTGCCATAGCGATAACCGATGGGAGCCTGGAAAACCCAAAAGCCCTGCTCAATCCGCGCTTTCATTTTCTGAATGACCTGCCGCCCGTTCTGCTCACGCTCCAACTCACCTTGAGCGGCCAGCATGGTTTCAATGAACCTGCCCTCCGGGGTGTCCTCGAAATTGAAGTTCAGGCACTCGCGGGTAGCCCCGCGCGCCGCCATGATTCGCCGCAGCTTAAGATGAAATTCCGTATCGCGCGCATAGCGCTTCAGATCGTCGAAAATAACGATGTATTTCTCGTGTGGCTTGGCGTCGAGATAGGCCAGTAGCGCCACCATGCCCGGACGGTTCACAAAATCACCGCCCCCGGACACGTCATCAGGAAAGACCGCATCGACGACATAACCACGTTGCTTCGCATATTCGCGGCAACGGTGTTCCTGGCTATCCAGACCGCTTCCATCAGAGACCTGTCTCTTCGATGAGACGCGGCAGTAAATAACAGCCCGACGGGGTTCGACGGCCTTGGCCGATTGATAATTCATGACTCCTCTCTTTCTGCCGAATGAGAGGGTGTCTCGTCGGCATGGGTTTCTGAAGTTGTGTTTGGATTGCTCTTGCCTGAGGATAGCAGATCGGTCGGAAGCCGAAGAGTGGAATTTTGATTTTGCTCACAGGCGACCTGAACCGGTGCGATGCCAAAGCCGAGATCGACGAACGACACGACGATTTTCCACAAAGCTTCGATGCATTCGCGCTTCTCATCGTCGCTCAGATCGGACGCTTCCAGATAGCTGGCGTAAAGCTCCCAGTCGATGGAGAGGGAAAGGGGTTGAAACGCAGGCCTATCGTCAGCCGTGCCTTGAGGCTGCAAGCCCTCATCAGAATATGTGGTGGTCTTGTCAGCCATGGTCGTTCTCCTTTTCGCCTGAACCGCATGCGAGGCGGGGTTGCTGCCATTCTCCTTGTTTCGTCTTTCACCATGAAAGAACATAACGTGAACATAATAGGACATTTATCCTATTATTCCAAGAAGAATCTGCGGTCATCGATTGCCTTTTGCGGGATTTTCTTAAAACATAAGGCTCAGGACTGATCCGGCAGGCGTGGGGGTAATCCGGGTAATGGGGCAGTGTCATGCCGATTGACGGGCGCAATGCAACGCGCGATGAAATGCGCCAGGTCAAGGAGATCTGCCGGCGCATCAAGAACAACCGGATGATCAGCTGGATCGAGCTTTTCAACGACCATATTGGTCTGAGCGTCAGCGAGAGCTATGAGGGTAATCTCGGCAAAGGCCTTGCCGGTCAGGATACGGTTCTCGCCATTTATCAATGGATCGCAGCCAATGAGCTGCAACTCGCGGCGCAGCATGCCCCGGCATTGTTCGAGGCCTCAACCAGAAGCCAATGGCAGGAGTTCATCGACAGCCAGGCCCGGTACGGACAGCTTCTGATCAGGCCATGGGCACCAGTGCGGCTGCACGAGTTCAGCACCGCGCATCCACTCAGCGAAACGCGGATCAGGATCGGGCAGGAATTCATCTTCGAACTGGATTCACCGCTCGACGGTTCGGCCCTCGGTTTTGATTTATACGAGGGTATCTGGTATCCGCTGCCCTTGCTGAAGACGCCGATGATAACGCCCGTGGCGATCATCGCCGGACTAAACGGCTTGCCGCTCGATCCTAAAACGCAACAGGTGACGCCCTACCGTGAGCGCAGCCGCCGTGGTGAACACGGGCATTGCGTGATTGTCGGGCCGGATGACCTGATGTCCTACTATGCCCGCCATTGCCAGCCGGGCAATGCGGTATCGGCCAAATCGCTGACCGCGATGGCAGAGCGTTTCAAGCAACTAAAACCCAACGCCTTTGGCATCTTCGTGGAGAACGTGCTTTTTGAATAGGCCTCACTCCGCAGTGACATAGCGGAACGGTGCGAGTGTATTGCGCATGTCTTCAAACACTGCGCGGTAGCTGACCGGTTCGAAGCGGTCGGACTGAAGCCATTGCCGGCCAATCCGCCCGAGAATGTCCTCGAATTGCATCAGCGTTTGCCGCGTGAGCGGTTCTGTGTCCAGACCGAGATCGTTCAACTCCCACACTGCCATGTTCTGGAGCATCTGCATCCGGCGGATCGGTGCTGGATGCGTGATGTTCAGCCGTCCGCGTTGCATGGTTGAGGCCATGATTTCCATGAGCCAGCTCATGGCATAGAGGCCAAACAGCGTCAGCCGATAGCGTGTATCGGCATCGAAAACTTTGATGCCCTCAATATTCTCCGCCCCATCGCGCTGAATCATCAGGGACTTCGAGAGCGCCCAACTATCGGCTTCAAATTCCATACATTGAAGGACACGCGGATCGATTGCGCTATTGGACTCAATCAACTCGGTCAGGAACAATTCGTTGAGCCCGATCGATGGCATTCCCACATCGCTGAGGCTGCGGAGATAATCGACATGGCCAAGGACGCCATGACCGAGTTCATGCAGCCAGACAAAGCGCATCATCAGCAGGCTGAGATAGACCGCCGCTGCATGGCGGTACGGGTCGATCGGGACAATTTGCGCCGGAGGCGCGGCAATAACGCCTCCGCCTTTTAAGGTTGCAAGAAGTAGCCCGAGGCCGGGCGGATTTTGGCCGATCACCTGAGGTGATCTCTCCAGAGATGGATCGCCGATCTCCGGAAAAACCGCCCCCTGCGCGAAGCAAAACAGGGCGAACTCCTGGATCACCACCGGCAGCGCCGTGTGCATGCCGATCAGATGGATATCCCCATCCCGCCTGGCGAAGGCATTGGGCATGATCGATTCCACGGTGCGAACCTCGACAGCAAACGGCGTCCCGTCCTGCGCGCGCAAGCGCACTTCCATCGCATGCAGGTGCTGCGTAAAGCTGCTCAGGGAGGTATCCAGCAGAGAGCTCAGCATGGGTGCACAGATCGGGTCACGAGCCTCTGCCACAGGATTCTGCGATGGTCATATGCGGCGCATCATCAGCCCGCTGACCAACCGACCTTTGTAGTCTGCCGTCCATAAAAAAGAGATGCAAGATGTGTGCTGTATAACAGCACCATCTTGGCAAGGGGGTCGCTGCGCACCCCCGTTGCATCCCCCGAGCAAATGGCTCCTTCAGGGCATCGAGCCCAATTCCGGAGCCATCCAACCGTATCGCCGGTTGATCACTCGCAGGCGTTCGGCCGCCTGCACCCACCACTCGGAGGAGCCACCGCGCTCCCCCAAGACCCCCATGGCCGGTGAGACTTCGCTCTCCCCTGGACCCCATCGCCTTAGGAGCGTTCCTGCCCCCGAGACCCCTGACCAGGAGGAGACATCAGCTCTCCCTTCATGGACCTCCCATCAACCAACCCTGCGCCGCCATCTTGACGAAGATAGGTCACGGCCAGGGCTCGCGCCAAGCTACGGAATCAACTAACCTACCGGCTAACGGACCGTGTTTCGCGCAACGTTCACGGCCAACCACTGCTCTGATCTGCGCCATGCCTAGGGAGCCTTCGAGATGCGCCCGCCTGCCAAAAAGCGCTTGCTGCCCTCACCGCCCTGTGCAAAAATTAGCATATTCTGCAATATCATAAATTGTGCTAAGATGTGCTGATAATGAAACGCAACTCTGAGCAAACGATAAGAAACATGGGGGCATATGTGAGTGCATCAGCAAGTCGCAAGCAGTCGCGGCAGGAATTGAATTTAGGTCAAGTGACGCGACTTCAGCGGGATGCCAGCGCAGACATAGCTTGTGAAGATAATCTTAAGTTTATGCGTCGCCTCGCCGACGAGTCGATCAGTTTGATCGTGACTTCTCCGCCCTACAATATTGGTAAGGCGTACGAAAAACGAACCTCTCAAGGAAAATACGTTGAGGACCAAGCTGCGTGCATAGCAGAGGCGGTCAGACTACTTTCGCCAAGAGGCTCGATCTGCTGGCAAGTCGGGAATCATATCGACAATGGTGAAGTCTTTCCACTGGATATACTACTCTATCCACTTTTCAAGAACCACGGGCTTCAACTGCGAAATCGAATTGTCTGGACCTTTGGGCATGGCCTTCACTGCCAGAAGCGCTTTTCCGGCCGACACGAAACCATCTTGTGGTTTACGAAGTCTGATGATTATACGTTTAACCTCGATCCAATCCGTGTCCCTTCAAAGTACCCCAACAAGAAACATTTCAAAGGACCAAACAAGGGCGAACTATCAAGCAATCCACTAGGAAAAAATCCATCCGACGTCTGGGACATCCCAAATGTCAAGTCTAATCACGTCGAGAAAACCGAACATCCTTGCCAGTTCCCGGTCGGACTGGTCGAGCGACTTGTTCTATCAATGACAAATGAGGGAGAGAACGTTCTAGATCCGTACCTCGGCGTTGGGTCATCTGCAGTTGCAGCACTGAAGCATGGCCGTAATGCCTACGGTTGCGATTTGGACAAGAACTACGTGGATATCGCTTGGGAGCGCATCCATCAACTCAGGGGCGGCACGCTCAGGACTCGTCCTATGAACAAACCGGTCTACGACCCGAACGGAAAGTAGGACACATGAAGCTTGCATACACATATGACGATCACCATAGCGCGGGCGCCGAATTTGAGCGCCGCGACCTGAAGGAATGGCTGACGGATGTGTTCGAGGCCCCCGCCGTAAGAATTGCACCTCGGTGCACACCAGACGTGCGAAAACATGTCGAGACCGAGTTCCTTAACGAGGGCTGGGCTCTCAATGTAAATCTCGACCAGGCATACGGCCTAAGTGTCTTCGCTATGAAAGACGACGTTGCTTTCCAGCTGCAAACAGGAAATATGAGCCGTGCACCTTACGACCTCTTAAAGATGCAGTACCTGTTTCAAAGCGGTCGCATCGAGGCTGCCGCGCTCGCGCTGCCAACTAAAGAAGCGGCAAAAGTCATCGGCGACAACATCGCACATGCGGAGCGGGTGATTAAGGAGCTTGAACTGTTCGACAGGGTCATCACAGTTCCTATCCTTGTTGTTGCATTCGAGTAGGAGGCAGGTTCATGACGTACAAGATCAATCTCAAGCCTCGCGCCGAGCGGGAAGCAATGATCGCAAAGCGAGTTGAGTCTTCGGATGAGTTTGGTGAGACAATTTTCGATTTTCGTAGCGGCACTTTTACGCCCAAGGTCATCTCTATACCCATCGATGTTCCCGTCTACCGAATGGAAAACTGTCGAACTTTCAGCGCACAGCAGACCGAGATTGCCCGCGAAGGCTTGTCAAAAGACTTCTTTGAAAAGGGTCAAGAACTAACCACTGCTCAGCAGGCGCAGCATGAAATTCTCGCTCGGCTTGCTAAGCAGGGAACTGACTCTGTTACACCGATAATCAGCGTTCTCGAAAAAGACGGGCAGAGGGAGACGATCCTAATCACCACTACGGGCGTTGTGGTAAACGGAAACCGCAGGCTCGCCGCGATGCGTCAGTTGAAGACACAAAAAGACGGCTCCGTTGATGGACGCTTCACCCACGTCCGATGCGCTGTCCTGCCCCCCGACGTCACCCGTGACGAGATCGACGACATCGAAGCAGATCTTCAAGCTCGACCGCAAACCAAGCTTGACTACGACTGGATCGGTGACGCTAGGCTAGTCCGCCGCCAAGTCGGTAAGAACAGGTCAACGAAGGAAGTAGCTGATCGTCTGCGCCGTAGCAAGACTGACATTGAGAATGTGCTGCAAGCGCTGGATGAGGCAGATTTGTACTTGACCGAATGGGTTAACAAGCCGGGTGAGTACGACCTCCTTCAGGATGGGCAGCAGATTTTTGGCGATCTCCCTAAGGCGATCGCCAAAAAGGATGCTAATCTCCAAAATGCCAGCCGTGCTATCGCTTGGTCAATCTATGAAAACCGCGACCGGATAAGCGGCCGCGTCTACCGTTTGAACCCTGCTTTCGGAAAGCTCGCGCCCCAAGTTCTTGAGATACTTGAGGACCAGCTCGATCTTACCCGTGAAAACGAAGGGGGCGAGAATGACGAGGAAGATTTCGACATTGACATTGAGAGTGACGGCGAAAGCAAAGACTACACGCCGATTATTGAGGCGCTTCGCGACGACGACAACAAAGACGAAGCGATCGCCACACTGATCGAAGCTTGTGAGACCGCGATTGAGCTTGACAAGGGACAGAAGAACGAGGAAGCCGCCCTTAAGGCACTCGCACAAGCCAATTCGAGGATCACTGGTATCGACATCAGTTCCGCGGGATCAGCGACTCTTCCTGCTATCCTCAAGCAGATTGGTTCGATCCGGAAAGGGCTCGACAAGCTCGAGGCGGCGATACAGGCGCGCCAGAATGGCGTAGCCCCGGACGCTGGGGGGAAGGAGTAAGGCCCTTGGTGAGCGATGCCCCGATAGCCGTAACGGTTCGCTATAATTCTGATCACACCGGCACATTCTCGGTGCCTGAAGGCGCGCTCGAAACTGCCGTATGGTCGCGTTTAAAGCTGGCGATCCGGACGAAGAAGCTCGATCATTCTATTGTGGAAGGCGAGATCAATCTGTCCTGGCCCGACACGCTAGGCGTAGTTCGAGAACTTGGTAGTAAGGCTAATCAGAAGAGCCTTAACTTCCGCTTTCGGCCCGAAGGCGAAGCCGAAAATAAGCTGCGCTCCTTCGCGGCGCAGATACGCAGGACTAGAGAGCTCCGCAGCAAAATAACTGAAGTTTTGACCGTCGACCAGATCGAAGCAAACCTGATGGAACTTGGCTTCACCGAGCGAAAGTTACGAGACTTCCAGCTTCGAGATATTTCTAGACTTCTTGCACTTAGCAATGGGGCAAACTTTTCCGTCCCTGGAGCCGGAAAAACTACGGTAACTTTTGCGCTTCATATACTGACGCGCCAGCCTGGGCAGCATTTCATCGTCGTTGCTCCGAAAGCAGCCTTCCAGGCGTGGATGGACATCGTTGATGAGTGTATGGCCGCAGAGACTCCCGACGGAGGCACTGAACCATTCACTCTTCTGGTTGGTTCTGAGGAAGAAATTCGGAAGGCGCTCCAGTCTGGAGCAACGAGATTTATAATCTCCTATGATATGGTGATCCGCCAGCAGGGTCTTCTAGCCTCGCATATTGCCACAACGCCGACTCATCTTGTGCTCGATGAAGCGCATCGGATGAAAGCTGGCTGGCAGTCTCAGCGCGGTGCTTTTTTCCTCCGAACGGCAGATGATCCAGTCCGTCGCGACATCCTTACCGGAACACCAATGCCGCAGGCCGCATCGGATATGGAGTCGCAGCTGGACTTCTTGTGGCCGGGGCACGGTTATGGGCTAGAAATTTCACTCGGGAAGCCGCCGCGTGAAGTTCTAGGAAATCTGTATGTCCGTACGACCAAAAAAGAGCTTGGTCTTCCGCCAGCGGAGCGTCATTTTATCGACATTAGTATGGATGCCGGTCAGCTTGCACTTTATTCCATCGTGCGGAATGAATTCATTCGCCAGTTCTCGAAGCAGGTATCGCGAGGCATGGCAGATGCGCAGTTTCTGAAAGCTCGTCGATCGGTTATGCGGCTTCTCCAGCTCTCAATCAATCCCATGCTTGCACTGAGCGCAATGACTCATGATGACGTCAAAGTTGATTCGGCTATCTTAGACCGCATTTTGGAAGGAGGTCATTCCGCGAAGATGCGCGCGGTAATGGATCATGCTTACGCATTGGCGCGTGAAGGTAAGAAATGTGTGATTTGGACAATCTTCACTGATACTATCCATAGTTTTGTTTCCGCGCTGGCGGATCTGAATCCCGTCTACATCCACGGGGGCGTTCCGTCGGGTCTACCGGATGATCCTGAAACAAGAGAAGGGCGTATCCGCAGGTTTCACGAGGATTCGAACTGCTTTGTTCTGGTAGCAAATCCGGCAGCAGCAGGCGAAGGTATCAGCCTTCACACAGTATGTCACAACGCCATCTACGCGGACAGAAGCTACGTTTCAACGCATTATCTTCAATCCATAGACCGAATTCATCGACTCGGCCTTGGTCCTGACGAAGAGACTCATATTCATATCTATCGCTCAAAGGCACCGCCCGTTATAGGCAGCATCGATATGTCTGTTAGTCGCCGCCTCATCGATAAGATTCGAAACATGCAGCAGCTATTGGACGACCCCGATTTGCATGAGATCGCCTTCGATGAAGAAGAAGCTGCAGACCCACTCGATTACGATGTTGAACTCAAGGATGTTATTGATCTTATTGCGGAAATGGAGGGTAGAGCTCCGGAAATTCCGGCGGAGGATATATGAGCGCCGTAGTCACCATTGAGCGGGTCTTCTCGTTGCCCTGCTTTGAAGGGTTGCGTCTTCTGCGCAAGTACAGAGCCAGCTATAGCACTCTTGCCATTCCAGAACTTCTTGCTTTGATTGGAAGCGTTGAAGCTGATGCTGAAAGTTTGGATATGGAGGCATCAGTATACCTGTCGGAACTCGTTGACGAAGACTGTCCGTTGGACGGGCCGTCCTTCTATCAGACGTGTATTAAGCGCGTTCTGCTCAAGCATCAGCCAATCTGGTCGAAACTCATGCGACAGGGCCGCCAGCGTTTTGTTAAGAAACTTGAGCCAAACGATCAGGATATATTTGCTGCGGCTGGTCTACTGGAAAATCCAACTCCGCTTCATGTCGTAATGTGGTGGGATTCGGTTTCGGGGTATGCACGACTTTTTTCTGATCAAGAAAAAATGGAACAGGGCCGTGCGGCAGAAATTCTGACACTTGATTACGAACGGGAGCGCTTGAAGAGTATTGGCATCAACGTTGAACCCAAGTGGCCTGGACTAGATGATAACTTCGCAGGCTATGATGTCCTTTCGTACGATCACGGTCCAGGAGGGATCGTTAACCGTCTTATTGAAGTTAAATCTACTACCCTGTCGCCGATGCGGTTTGTTGTGACGCGGAACGAGTGGAGTAAGGCTGTACAAGCTGCTGATGCTTATCTTTTCCATGTTTGGGATATGAGCCAGACGCCGCCTATTCTTCACATCCGGAAGGTAGGCGAGGTTGCACCGCACATCCCGAACGATTGCGGTAAAGGCGCATGGAAGAACGCTGATATACCGGTTCTCAACCACTTAGTTTAGAGCGGGCGTACTTTCTACTTTTCGATACATTTTGGCTCTCGTGAACCGAGCCCGCTGATTGCGTTCTCGGCCATCCGGCTTCCATCCCTTGCGAAGATCATGATGCCAGCCTTCGGGCTGGCTTTTTTATGTCTGGTTTAGGGGTCTGCGACCCCATCATCCGTCAAGGCCAAGCCCTTCGCTGCGCTTCGGGCGCAGCCAGCGGTCTCCCCATCCTTCCGCGCCTTCGGCTTGTGCAGGACGGGTGATCCCCCTCCGCTGTCTGCGGTCTTGACGGTCTCCCCCCGCTCATTGGCGCGGGCCTAGTTCGGTTGCATGGCGCAACCATCAATCAAAACTAGGAAAGGAAAAAGACCATGAAACAAGACATCTATCAGAAAGTGACCGACAAGATCATTGCCGATCTAGAGCAAGGCACGCTGACCTGGCTGAAGCCGTGGAGCGTCGCCAATGCCGAGGGGCGGATCACGAAGCCCTTGCGTCACAATGGCCAGCCCTACAGCGGAATCAACATTCTGATGCTTTGGGGCGCAGCGATGGAGGCCGGGTTTTCATCCCCGCACTGGATGACCTTCAAACAGGCCAAGGAGCTTGGCGCAAATGTCCGCAAAGGTGAGCGCGGCAATCCTGTTGTCTATGCCAACACAATCACCAGAACCGAGGAAGGCGATGACGGCAGGGAAGAGGAACGCAGCATTCCCTTCATGAAGGCCTACACGGTTTTCAATGTCGAGCAGATCGACGGCCTGCCGGATCACTACTACGCCAAGCCCGAAACGGTCATTGATCCCGCCATGCGGATTGATCATGCCGAAGGGTTTTTCACTGCAACCGGTGCCGATATCCGCCATGGCGGCAATCGGGCCTATTACAGCGGCGGCAGCGATCATGTGCAGATGCCGGCGTTCGAGTGTTTCCGCAGCCCCGAGGCCTATTATGCCACCTTGGCGCATGAGCTGACCCACTGGACGAAGCACAAGAACCGCCTTGACCGTGAATTCGGGCGCAAACGCTGGGGCGATGAAGGCTACGCGCGCGAAGAGCTTGTCGCCGAACTCGGCGCGGCCTTCCTATGCGCTGATCTGGCCTTGACGCCGGAACCGGGCAGCGATCACGCCGCCTATATCCAGAGCTGGCTGAAGGTTTTGAAGGAGGATAAGCGCGCGATCTTTTCCGCAGCAGCGCACGCGCAAAAAGCCGCCGATTACCTTCACGGCTTGCAGCAAGCCCCCGTCTCTCAAATCAGGGAAGGAGTCGCCGCGTAAGCGGCGGCTCCCATCATGGAGGGCAGGAGAATGGAACAGCACAGCATCACATGGCGCGGCGTATCGATCGCCATCACCTTCACAGCCGATGCATTCGGCGTGGTCGATCACATCGAGCTGCGCACCGAGAACAAGGCACCGCTACCGGTCACCGAAACCGGCTATCGCTCTCACTTCATGGGCAACGGCACTGTCGCGCATCATGGCGGCGCGGTGGCCTTTGTCATCGCATGGCTGGATCACGAGGCCGAGCGCATCGGCTGGGGTGGCGCCCAGCTCAGCCTGTTCTGAGGGCGTAAAATTCGCGGCTGGCCGCTTGGCCAGCCGTCATCGTTTTTAGGGGTTTCGCCTAATCCTGATATCCGGTCGGCTTTTCAATGAAGTACGGAAACGGATCATCCTTGATGACGCGATCGCACATATCCCAGTAAAGCCAGTCCATCAGATTTTCAGAGAGGGTTTTATCCTCGCGGTATTCATCGCACCGCTTGATCCAGGCTTCCATGTCCTCGCCATGAAATTCGACCGCCCAATCAACATACCGCCAGTAAATTGCAGGAAGGACAACACGCTCTTCCATATCAAACGCATTTTTGACCATGCGTCCGACAACTTCGGTGCCGTTCATTTTCGGTTGGTTTTCGAGGTATTGCTCAAATTCATACTGATCCATATAAAAAAGGATAGCAGAGCGAGGACTCGCTCTGCTATCCGAACATATTCCTACATGACGATGGCTTACCGGTCATGCCCCCGATCTTTATCCGGCGTCTTCGGCGCGATCGGCTTGAAGTCCCGATCGGTAGGATCAAACACATCGCGAATTTTTGTGAACGCTTCCTGGTCACGGGCATTGCCCGGCTTCACCTTCCAGCCGCGATCGTAATTCGCGACCGGCGTTTGATCGCGATACACGACCACCCGCTCGATCCTGCCATGGCCCAGATTGCGCTCGGCAGGCATGTCCGCCAGCTTCACCGAGAAACCATAGCCTTCCATACTGGTGATGCGGCCATGGATCCATCCCTTGCTTTCGGGATGCTCAGCTCGCGGATCGACATGCCCCTTGTCAGGCTCGGGCACAGGCAGATCACGCCTGATACCGAGCGCGCCGCGCGGGGCGAGATTCGTGGCACCGCCGCCGGGAACGAAGCGCGGCGGTGTCGGGGCGCGCCCGACGTTATCCTTGTCGCGCAGCTTCTTGAGATCATCAGTGCGGCTCGCCTCCGTATCCGGATCACGGTTCTGCACGGCGGCGTTGAAGGGCTTGGTGGGGCGCTTTACCATGTCGCTTTCCCCCGCCAGGCCGGCCAGAATCTGCCCGTGGCGGTGCCGCCCGCCTGCCAGAAATCGGGATCGACATCCTCAGGATAACGCAGAGGATAATGCCGGTCGAAGCTGTCATCGATAGCGGTCAGGATGCCCCGACGGGCAAACAGCCGCAGAAGCTCGACGGATGCATCCGACTCATCGACCGGTTGCTCATCAAGGGCGATCGGCATGCCGCCAAGCCGTGCCGCCCGGCACAGGGCCGCCATATCAAGGGTGACCAACACAGTCACGGTATCGTTCGGGTGATCAGACATGATCATCTCCATGGGTAGGCTTCAGGAAGGGGGGTGAGGTGGACGGAGGGGCATACCCTCCGTCCCGATCAATCAGGCGTCGGTGGATTGATCAGCGATCTGCGCTTGCTCTTCCAGATTGACGCCAAGCTTTTTCAGGGTTTCGTCTTTGAACCACGGGGTTTTGTCGGCGATGATCGGGTTCATGTTGCCGACCAGAAGCAGCTGCTTGCCCTGCGGCATGCGCATCAGCTCATCCGCGTAGGCCAGCTGACGCTGCTTACCCGACGCCGTGTCACTGGTGGTCGTCGTCTCGGAGGTTGAGCTTTCCTTGCCCCGCGTAATCCCGACAGCCCGCGCCAGGCCCGTGCTGATATCCCAGACCGTGGTCACGCCGCAGAGCTTGGAGAAATACGCCGCCGTCATCTGGTCGCGCGATCCGAAATACTGGATCACCCCGGCGTTGGAGATAAAGGTCTCCCAGCCGTCGCCATAGATGCGCTTCAGCTGACTCGCATCCTGAACAATACCCCAGAGCTGCATGCCATAGCCCGCCATCAGGCCAAAGGCTTGCTCGACCATCGTGAGCTTGCCGAGCGCCGGCATCTCATCAAGGATGAACAGCACAGATTTTTCCGGCTTGATGGCGATATTCCGGGCATTCACCGTCAAGGCCTGCTGGATCAGCAGCCGTAGCCACCGGCCATAGGCGTTGAGCCGATCCGAGGGCAGCACCAGATACACCGTCATCGGATCGGTCTTGAGGTTTTCGAACCCGAAATCCGAGGATGAAAGGCTTTGCCGAATGCGGACGCTATCGAGGAAGTGGGTTTGCGCCTGAACCGAGGCCAGCACGTTGGAAAGGAGCTTTTCTTCTTTTTGCAGGCAGCGCGCCGCCATCGATCGCACCATGTGGTGGGGGGATTTGAGCATCCGCTTGAACAGCGCGGTCAGATCATCGCCATCCAGAAGCAGCAGATCCCGCACCCGCGCCAGATGCCGCTGCCCGTCCTCATCGGGATCGGTTGCGACATCGAGCAGGACGCCGACCAGATAGGCCTTGGCTTCCTCGGTCCAGAACTGATCATCCCCGCCCATCAAGATGACGATGGCATCGGCGAGCAGCATGGCATTCTCGCCAATCTCGACATCACCGATTTGCAGCCAGTCCATCGGGTTGAAGGCTGCCGTCTCCATGCCGGTGATGCCCCACGGATCAACGATATGGACGCGTTGCCCCATGGCCTTGCGCTGCGCCGCCGTAATCATTGCATTCTCACCCTTGGGATCGATGACGACGCAGGAGCCCTCATAGGTCAGAAGGTTTGGAATGATAGCAGTCGTGCCTTTGCCGGAACGGTTCGGCGCGATGGTCAGCATGTGGCGATCGCCGCCATAATGAAGATCGAGAACGTCATCTTCATTGTGACGAACAGAGCCGAGGCGATAGCCGTTCGCCTCCATCAATCCGAAATCCAGCATGTCATCGACGGTCGCCCATGCCGCCGAGCCGAAGGTCGTCGGATGCTCGCCCAGCCGTTCGACAAACCCCCGCACCCAATAGCCGATCCCGACCATGAACGCCGCAAGGCAAACGAAGGGCGTCAGCCCCCAGCCGAGCCAGCCATTATCGATTGTCGCCGTGAGGATCAGGCCGGCCATGATGATGATCATGATCACCTGCCGGAATGCAGCCGCTTGCGGGGACAAAAACCAGCCAAGGGCAAAGCCGGCCGCGCCGGACAGCGCGATCAGCCCAAAGCGAATGGGGGCGAGGTTGGGCGGCTGATAGGCGTAGCGCGCAGGATTGCCCCATAGATCACGGGCCATCTGTGCAATCGCGTCATGATCGACGCCAAGGGATATCAGCCCGAAGGCTGCGGCGCTCAAAAGCGCTAATTTTAGGGGGCGTTTCATGGATGGGTTCCTCTTGAAACGGGGTTGGAAACCCGTCCCAATTACACACCATCCGCCGCCAACTCTCCGGCACCTGTCAGGGTAATCCGGGTAATCGCACGCGGAATCCGGCCTTCATAATCTGGTATGATTTAATCATACTTTGTGCTATCCTACTGAATGAAAGGATCAATTATGGACAAACGAACAATCAGCCTTCCCGATGAGCACGCGCGCTATATCGACCAGAAGGTCAACTCGGGCGACTACGCCTCAGCAAGTGAGGTCATTCGCGCAGGGCTGCGCGCATTGCAAGAGCGGGACCGCGCCGTTGAAGACTGGCTTCGCACGCAGGTCGCTTCAACTTATGACGCAATGCTGGCAGACCCGTCTCGCGGTATTCCCTCAGACTCTGTTTTTGATGATATCCGTGCGCGGCATGCCGAAAAAACCAAAGGCTCCGCGTGAAACAGCGCGATATCGTGTTTATTCGATAGTTTTTGTCAGAATATTTGCAAAAATTTCAATTTATCCGCAAAAACCCAATGCGATTAAATTAAATTGAATTTAAGTATTATCGCTGTAAGCTGGAAGTAATGAATAATTTCATACGCCAACTGATCGGGTTTTTCTCGTCAGGTATTTTACCTGCACGATCCTCTCGGGGGAATATCAAGGGGAACATATTCGCGATGCTGTTCGGGGCTGTGGCTCTCGTCGGCGTCCTCGGGTCATCCGTGATGACAACCGTACTCGGACCCCTGACGACAGTCACCAAAGTCACCCAGAAAAACCAGGTGGAAACCGATCTTCAGACGAATATCGCGCTGATGGGCGTCAAGATGCGGCAACTGGATAACGGTGGCGATATCGATGATGATCGATATTTTGAACCGGATCCATACCGTGATTGTTCCAACGGCCTGACCGGGGGCGGATGCATTCCGATGGATATGGGGGCGATCCAGACCGATCCGTGGGGCACGCCCTACGGCTATTGCGTGTGGGATCACGGCGCGGTCACCGGATCAACCAACCGCCTGAACGGATCAAACACATCAACAGGACCGACCATTGCCTTGATCGTAGCCGGCGCCAACAAGACGTTCGAGACAAGTTGCCACGCCTATGACGAATCCGGCATTGATCCGGATGATGTTGATACAATCATCCAACCCGCAGCCGGTGGCGGCGGCGATGATTTTGTCAAGATTTTCAGTTATGAATCAATTGCAACCTCATCTTATATTGGTTCCCAGCCGGATGAGGCCTGTGCTGCCGATACCGTCGGGTTGCTACGCTATGACATGGAAACGATCCAGGTCTGCAACGGAACGGGCTGGTCTGAGGTCAGCGGTGATAGCTTCTCGGCATCAGGCAATTTCGATCCTGTAACCGACGCGATACTCAGCAGCACTTATACATCAAACACGATTACATTCGACAATTTTTTGGGAACCCGCACCGCCACGGCCACCGGGGGGGCGTCCATCATCGTCAACGGCGTCGATGAGGGGACAAGCACATCCATTGAAAGCGGCGATCTTATCGCCCTGCGTGCAACCTCCGCAAGCCAGCCCGAAGTCGAGAGGGAATTCACCCTGTCGGTCAGTGCCATAAACCGCAGATGGACAATCACCACCCGGGACAAGACCCCGCCAAGCCTGTCAATCACGCCGTCGCCAAGCTCGGGCATGGATGTGGCAGGCCCCGGATCCCCGGCCTATGGGTCGCCCATCACATTTATCATCCGGAACAATGGTGAGGCCGACAGTAACGCACTTTCCGCTTCCGGTTTGTCCAACCTCACGAATTTTGAATTTTTCGATATCGGCGATGCATGTGACGGCGTCATTCTCGGTTATAACGACGTATGTTATGTCGAGGTTCGCCCCAAAGCGAGCGGTGACGGCGCCTTGAGCGGCACATTGAGCGTGACCGACGGAACGACCTTTGCAACGGCCAATCTGTCAGGCACGGCATCGGGCTGGCAATGCGGCCTGCCCTGGGGCGGAACGATCAATGACGGGCAAAGCACCACGGCTTACCAGACGTCCTCCGTTCCCTTCGGCAGCAGCTGTAACAGCCAGACCAGGACCTGTAGCAGCGGAACATTATCAGGCAGCTACACAAATCCGAGCTGTAGCGCGGCAGCCCCTGCAAACTGCACGCGGCCATGGGGGGGAACCGTCAGTCACGGATCAAGCATAACAGCCTATGCATCCTCATCCGTACCCTTCGGCAGCAGCTGTAACAGCCAGACCAGGACCTGTAACAACGGCTCCCTATCCGGCAGCTACACAAGATCAAGCTGTAGCGTGCAACCTCCACCTTGTCCATCAGTTGGTGACGTATGTCCCGATGGAACAATCAACGCGGGATCCGGTATGTATACGACACCAAACGATGGAGGTGATCGGACTCGTAACGATGCGGTTAATTACTGCAATGGGCTTACCTCTTATGGGAAAACGGACTGGTATCTCCCTAGTAAAAGTGAATTACTTGTATTGTTCAATAATCGTTATGCTATAGGAGGGTTTAATCTTACTGGGACTTATCCAGACGCTGCTCGGTGGCCTCCAAAACCTTCCGGGTGGTACATTGCCCGATCGGGGTGGAATGGAAATAGTGGGGACATCGTAAGTTTTTCCACTGGATCTACGAATGGAGGCTACTATTATCATAAATTTGCTGTCCGCTGTGTACGGAGATGATCGGAGTGAAGCGAAGGATGAATCATTTAATCATTCAGAAGATTCGATAGCTCTCCTCCCCGCCGGCACATGACGGTAAAGCGTCGCGACCGAGACCCCGAGCCGGCGCGCGACATCGGCTGCGGCGCTCGCGGCATCGACGAAGAACCTGCATTCCCATTTACAACCATGGCCTGCGATATTCTCGGTCACGACTTCGATCGCGTTCCGCCGCCTGCATGCGTTCCATTTGATCAGCCGTGCGCATGGATTGCGCGATGTCGCGGGCTAGGATGCGGCGATCATGCGCGTTTTTGCGGCGCAGGGCATCGATCCGCTTTTGCAGGGATTGCCGATCAGCCATCTGCGCCTTGACCAGATCATCGCGTTGCCGTTGATCGCGTTTCAGGGCGTCCCACGCCTCGCGCTCGTTCTGGGTTCGGATCTTTGCCGCCGATCCCGACAGCTTTTGCCACACGCCCTTGAGGCCGCCCATCAGGCGCGAGGATCGTATCCGCGCTTCCGCTTGCCAGCGTTGTTCCTGCCCACGCTTCAGCTTGTCTCGCTCGATCCGGTGCGCGGCAACCATCGCCGTTCGCTCGGCCTTCAACGGCGCGAGATCCTGTCCGTGCCGGCGATCAACATCATCGATGAAGCCGTGCAGCTTCTCATCCATCCTTGATCGGATCAGATCACGGGTATCATCGACGGCGTGCAGTTCCTGCGGATCGCCCAGCTTGGCATTGACCTCTTTGGTCTTGATACCGAGCATCCGCGCCACCGAGTACACTTCGCCTTTCGTGTCCATGGCGACAAAGCCGCGCCGATCGCCCCGGCACAGGAAGTAGCCGCGCTCTTCCAATGCGTTTTTGAAGCCCTTGGCGCTGTCCGATCGATTCCAGGCCTCGATAAAGCTCTGCTTGATTTCACGCGGATCGAGGTTGACGCGTTTGGCCTGTTGCCATTCGGCCAGCGTAAAGTTCAAGGGCGACCTTCCACCATCGCGGCGGAGGCCGTCAGGCAGTTCCCAGCCATGATCGAGATACAGCTCCCGCGCCAGGTCATTCAGCTTGCGCTTGTAATGCGGCATGTTGATCGCCGTCATGGTTTTGGCGTCAATGCGCGACCACACGACATGCGCATGACGCCTGCCGTCCTTCTCGTGCAGGACGATCGCGCGCGGTTGCCCAACCAACTTTAATTTTGCTTCGGCGCGATCGATTGCATCGATGAAGTCCTGTTCCGATCCGTTATGGTTCTTTGGCGGGCTGAGGCTGAGCGAAAACAGGAACTGCTCGCACTTGGTGCCCTTGGAGATCGCATGCGCTTCGGCAAACGCCCCATGCAGATCACGGGCGATAAAGCCGCGCACCTCCAGTACGGTGATGTGATCGTTGTCCAGATCATTCATCAGGTGAGCGGAGAGGTTTGATGCGCCGCTGCGCTGCGAACCTTTGAGGATCATCTCTACTTCTCACGGGTGGCGGCTCGGGTGAAGCTCTGCGATACGGACTCGGCAATGTCCTCATCCGCCACCTGAAACCCGAGCGCGCGCATCAGCAGCAAGCGCATGGCGCAGATATCTTGCGCCGCGCGTTTGATCGCGATCGGGGAATCCGCATCCAGATGCAGCGTTCCGGTCTCGGCAGCCTTGGATAATTTCTCCAGGCTCTCACTGATCCGCGACTGTCCGAGGCAGGCCAGGACTTCTGCCAACGCGGCATGATCTTTGACAGGAGCGCGCCCGCCGCGATGACGCTTGGTCTTCCCACCACCGGCAAACAGCACGGCGCGAATGTAGCTGCCAAGCGCCAATTCGCCGGCACGGCGAGACAGCTCCCGGCGCTCATCATCGGTCAGGCGCAGCGCAAAGGGTGCAGCCGCAGTGCGGAGTGAGGTTTTCTTAGCTGGCGATCGCTTTGCCTTTGATTGCCCAGTCCCGCTCATGGTCGCGGCCCCCGAAGCAGCGGATGGTGGCGGAATTCCTCACCTTCAAGGATCGTGTTCCAATCCTCAATCGCCTCCAAAAGGGCGTTCGACGTATCTTCGTCGAGCTCCACCATTTCCAAAAGCCTCGCCAAATGCTTGCATGCCGGAACTCCGACGGTGTTTCGGGCGCTGTGCCCCGGGCGGGTCCGGTTTAGCCCGTGAAATGTCTCCGGGACCCGGCGCCTTTCGTCGGGTTCCGGGCTGCGCTCATTCGCCCAGGGCCTGCACGAGTTGTGTGGCGAAGCGTGAGGTCGCCACGGGCAGGACGCGCCCCTTCATCTGGCCGAGCAGCAGCAACCCGGGCGGGACGTCGCGGGCTGTGATGGGACGCACCGTCAGCCCGGAAGCGCCGCCGGGCCGCAATCCGATCGGGATCTGGAAGCCCACAACGCCCTCGTGCAGCACGTAGTGGCGGATCAGTTCGAAGGATTCGGTCTCGACGACAGGCTCGACCTGCCGGCTGCCGCGCCGGGCCGCCATGTCGAGCAGATAGCGCACGCCATAGCCCGCTGCCGGGGCGATATGCGGATGATCGAGGCAGTCGCGCAGGCGGAGCTCGTCCTGGCCGGCAAGCGGGTGATCAGGCGCAAGCACCGCGCAGACGGGCTGCGGAATCTGATGGAGGACCTCGAAATCCACCATCAGCTGCGGCTCGAAAACCAGAGCCAGATCGCTGCGCATGGCGGCCAGCTCCTCCTCGGCGCGGGCCCTGTCGCGCACCTTCACCGCAAAGGTCACGCCGGGATGCTCGCGGCGGTAACGGGCGATCTGTTCGGGCATGAAATACGGCAGCAGGGCCTGGCTGCAGGCGATCGTGACATGGCCGCGCCGCACGCCCTTGAGATCGGCGACCTGGCTCTGCACCCGGGCCATGTCCGAGCGCTGGGCGCGATAATGCTGCAAGACGAGTTCGCCAGCAGAGTTGAGGCGCACGCCGCGTGCGAGACGCTCGAAAATCCTTGCACCGAATTCGTCCTCGAACCGCGCGATCCGCCGGTTGAGGGCCGAGGCCGTCAGGCCGGCATCCTCCGCCGCCTTGCGGATCGAACCCGCGCGGGCCACCGCCTCGATCAGCCGGAAGGTTTCCATATGCCGCATACACGCCTCCACTGGTGCACTGAATGCACCGATCCGGTGAAATCTTAGCATTTTACGAACCGGGCGCAACGCGGCATGCTCGGTCCATCCTCGGGATCGACCGCGATTCCCCGCCGCCGCTACTGCCCACCCCGTTCCCGGAGTCTGCCATGCCGACACTCGATCGCCGCGCCTTCCTCGCTTCAGCCGCCAGCGCCGGCATCCTGCCCTTCCTGCGCATCCTTCCCGCCGAGGCGCAGGAGCGTGACACGCTCGTCACCGTCTTCGGCCAGACCATCAACAGCCTCGATCTGCACCGCGTCGGCACCAACCGCGCGAGCTACCAGGTCGCGATCAACTGCTATGACCGGCTGGTCGGCTTCGGCGCCAAACAATTGCCCAGCGGCGAGATGTCGTATGATTACGACACCATCGTGCCGGAACTGGCCGAGAGCTGGACGATCTCCGATGACGGACTGACCATCACCTTCAAGCTCAAGCCCGACGCCACCTTCTGGGATGGCACGAAGGTCACGGCGGAAGACGTGAAATGGTCCTTCGACCGGGCCGTGCTGGCCGGCGGTTTCCCCTCGACGCAAATGCGTGCGGGCGGGTTCTTCCGGCCCGATCAGTTCGAGGCCCTCGATGAGGAGACCTTCGTGGTCAGGCTCGACTATCCCTCCAAACTGTCGCTGCCCAATCTCGCCGTGCCGGTGCCCTTCATCATCAATTCGAAGGTGGCGAAGGCCAATGCCACCGGGGACGATCCCTGGGCGATGGAATATCTGCACATGAACCCGGCCGGTTCGGGCGCCTACAAGGTGGCGCGCTGGGATCAGGGGCAGCAGCTCGTCTATGAGCGCAACGACGCCTGGGTCGGTGGCGAACTGCCCGCGATCCGCCGGGTCATCGTGCGCGAGGTCCCCTCCGCCGCCACGCGCCGGGCGCTGGTGGAGCGCGGCGACGTGCAGATCTCGATGGACATTCCCGATCGCGACGCGGCGGAACTGGCTGACAGCCTGACCGTGCATTCCACGCCGATCGAGAATTGCATGCACTGCCTGTGCCTGAATTCCAAATTCGCTCCCTTCCAGGACGCGAATGTCCGCAAGGCCGTGGCCTATGCGGTGCCCTATCAGGCGATTTTCGAGAGCGCGGCCTATGGCCGGGGCGCCAGGCTCTGGGGTGGGCCGGAGGAGATCGATGACATCGTCTGGCCGCGCCCCTTCCCCTATGACACGAACCTCGACACGGCGCGTGAATATCTGGCGCAATCGGGCTATCCGGACGGTTTCGAGGTCACGCTCTCGATCAGCCTCGATCTGGTCGACTGGATGGAGCCCACAGCCCTGCTGATCCAGGAGGCGCTCGGGCGGATCGGCATCACGGTCACGGTGGATCGCATTCCCGGAGCCAACTGGCGCACGGTGGCGCTTGTCGACAAATCCCTCGATCTGCATCTGGAGAATTTCGGCGGCTGGCTGAACACGCCCTGCTACTATTTCTTCTGGGCCTATCAGAAGGACCGGCTGTTCAACTCCTCCGCCTACGACAGCGAAGCGGTCCATGAACTGACCGAACGCACCCTGCACATGGCGATGGACGATCCGGAATATGCGCCGCTGATCAAGGAGATGTTTGCGCATGTGATCGAGGATCTGCCGCGCATTCCGCTCTATCAGCCGGCGCTGAACGTCGCCATGAACGGGGCGGGGGGCTACGAATTCTGGTTCCACCGCCAGCTCGACATACGTCCCCTGAATGGCGGGGAAGCCTGAGCCATGGCGGGGCGCAGACATCCGCTTCTCTGGCGCCTGGCTCAGACGATCCCGGTCATCTTCGGGGTCGTCGTGATCAGCTTCATCCTGACGCGGGCGCTGCCAGGTGACCCCGCCGTACAATTCGCGGGGCTCGCCGCCACACCGGAATCGATTGCCCAGGTGCGCGAGGCGCTCGGTCTCGACAAGCCGCTGATCCAGCAATTCCTGATCTATTGCGGGGCGCTGCTCCAGGGCGATCTCGGGCGCTCTGTAGTGACGGGCCAGCCGGTCGTGACCGATCTCGCCATGCGCCTGCCCGCATCGCTCGAACTGACGCTCACCGCGTTGCTTCTGGCGTGTCTCGTGGCGATCCCGCTGGGCCTGCTCGCCGCCGTGCACCAGGGTAGCTGGATCGACCAGCTCTGCCGGGTCGTGGTGACGGCGGGGGTCTCGCTGCCGACCTTCTTCACCGGGATCCTCCTGATCTACGTCTTCTATTACCTGCTCGGCTGGGCGCCCTCGCCGCTGGGTCGGCTCGACTTCATCTATCTCGATCCACCCCGGGTGACGGGTTTCCACCTGATCGATACGCTCATCGACGGCGATACCGAGACCTTCTTCGGGGCTCTGCGCCAGATCGCCCTGCCGGCGGTTACCCTCGCGCTGTTCACCCTCGCCCCGATCGCGCGCATGACCCGTGCCGCGATGCTGGGTGCGCTCTCCTCCGATTACATCCGCACCGCGCGCGCGGCCGGGCTGAGGCCGTCGAAGGTGTTGTTCGGCTATGCCTTCCGCAACGCGCTTTTGCCGGTGGTGACGACGCTGGGCATGGTGTTCTCCTTCGTGCTCGGCGCCAATGTGCTGGTCGAGAAGGTCTTCGCCTGGCCGGGGATCGGCTCCTATGCCGTCGAGGCGCTGGTGCAATCGGATTACGCCGCCGTGCAGGGCTTCGTGCTGGCGATGGCGCTGCTCTTCGTCCTGCTCAATCTCCTGATTGATCTCAGCTACGCGCTGATCGATCCGCGCATCGGATTTTCCGCGAAATGAGCAGCCCCGTCTCATCCGCCGCCGCTTCGGGCCAGATCGCGCATATCGCTTACGTGCTGCGCGAAAACCCGGTCACGGCCCTGTCCTTCGCGCTCTTCGGCTTCATCGTGCTGTCGGCGCTGATCGGCCCGTATCTGGTGCCCTATGATCCGCTGGCGACGAATGCCGCGCGCGCGCTCGAGGCGCCCTCTGCGGCGCACTGGTTCGGCACCGACCAGCTCGGGCGTGACGTGTTCTCACGGGTGATCGTGGCAACGCGCCTCGATCTGACGATTTCGGTGGCCGCCGTGGCGATCTCCTTCGTGATCGGCGCCTTTCTCGGGGCCGTCGCCGGCTATTGGGGCGGCTGGATCGATGCTGTGCTCAACCGCATACTCGATACGATCATGGCCTTCCCGCTCTTCATTCTGGCGATGGGGATCGTCGCGGCCCTGGGCAATTCGGTGGAAAACATCATCTACGCCACCGCGATCATCAATATCCCCTTCTATGCCCGGGTGGTGCGTGCCGAGGTGAATATCCGCCGCGAGGCGGGCTTCGCCCTGGCCGCACGACTGGCCGGCAATTCCCATGCGCGCGTGCTTGCCTTCCACATCTTCCCCAACGCCCTGCCGCCGATGATGGTGCAGGTCTCACTGAATATGGGCTGGGCCATCCTCAACGCCGCCGGGCTTTCCTTCATCGGGCTGGGCGTGCGCCCGCCGACACCCGAATGGGGAATCATGGTGGCGGAAGGGGCGAATTTCATCGTCTCGGGACATTGGTGGATCGCCCTGTTTCCGGGTCTCTGGCTGATGCTCGCGGTCTTCACCTTCAACCTGATGGGTGACGGTCTGCGCGACATCGTCGATCCCAGACGCCGCACCTGAGGAGACCGCCATGCTTTCGGTCAAGGATCTGATCGTCGGTTTCCGCACCCGTCGCGGCGCGGTCGAGGCGGTGCGCGGCATCTCCTTCGATCTCGGCCCCGGCGAGACGCTTGGCATCGTCGGCGAATCGGGATCGGGCAAATCCGTCACCTCCTACGCCCTGATGCGCATCCTCGATGCCGGCGGCAGCATCAATGCGGGCGAGATCAGCTGGAACGGGCAGGATCTGCGCCGGGCGCGCGAGGGGGCGATGCGGGCGATCCGGGGGCGCGAGATCTCGATGATCTTCCAGAACCCGCGCGCGGCGCTCAACCCGATCCGCAAGATCGGCAAGCAGGTCGAGGACGTTTTGCTGCAGCATGGCCGGGCGGAGCGTCGTGACGCGAAGGCAAAAGCCATTGCCGCCCTCGAAGCCGTGAAGATTCGCGATGCGGCTGCGCGCTACCACGCCTATCCGTTCGAACTCTCCGGCGGCATGTGCCAGCGCGTGGTCATCGCCATCGCGCTCGCCTGCAATCCGAAACTCCTGATCGCCGACGAACCCACGACCGGGCTCGACATCACCACCCAGAAGGCGGTGATGGACCTGGTGCGCGAGCTGATCCGCGAACGCGGCATGTCAGCGATCATCATTACCCATGATCTGGGCCTCGCGGCCCAATACAGCGATCGCCTCGCGGTGATGAAGGATGGCGAGATCGTCGAGAGCGGTGCCTCCGCGACGCTGTTTGCGGCAGCCCGACACCCCTATACCCGCAAGCTGATCGACGCGACCCCACGCCCGGGTGTCGCAATCCGCGAACTCCTGCCCGCAGAGGCGCGCGAGCCCGAACCGCCGCACAGTCCCGGTCGCCGCAAGCTTGTCGAAGTGGTCGGCCTCGAAAAGACCTTCGCGGGCAAGTCCGGTCCGGTCCAGGCCGTGAAGGGGATCTCCTTCGATATCCGCGAAGGACAATCGGTGGGGCTCGTGGGCGAATCGGGCTGCGGCAAGTCGACCACATCCGCCATGCTGGTCCGGCTGCTCGATCCGAGCGCCGGCGCCATCGTCTTCGACGGCAGCGACATTGCCGGCATTCCCGCCGATCGCTTCGCCCGTGATTCGCGCCGGGGGCGGATCCAGATGGTCTTCCAGGATGCCACCGACAGCCTCAACCCGCGCCACAATGCCTTCGATGCGATCGCCGAACCGTTACGGCGACTCGGCGGCATGTCCGGCAAGCAGCTCGGGATGCGGGTGGACGAGCTTGCCCATCTCACCGGTCTGCCGGGACATCTGCTCACGCGCTACCCGCACCAGCTCTCGGGCGGCCAGAAGGCGCGGGTGGGGATTGCGCGCGCCATCGCCCTCGATCCCGATTTCCTGATCCTGGACGAGCCCACCGCCGCCCTCGATGTCTCGATCCAGGCGGTGGTGCTCAACCTGCTGGCCGATCTGCGGGCGCGGCTGAACATGACCTATCTCTTCGTCAGCCACGATCTGAACGTGGTGCGCCTGCTCTGCGACCATGTCCTCGTCATGCGCGACGGGCTCATCGTCGAGGCCGGGCCGTCGGCAAGGGTGATGCAGGATCCAGAGCATCCCTATACCCGCGAACTCCTCGCCGCTGCGCCGAAACCGCCCATGCTCGACCGGTCCACCGGCGAAACCGTCAGAGCCGCAGAGTAAAGGAGCGCCTCATGTCCCTCGATCCTGCCCTGGCTGCGGATCATGCCGCCGGCCTCGAAGACCTGCCCTGCACCCTGGCAGATCTGCGCGCGGCCTATGCAGACGGCATCACGCCGCGCGCCGTGATGACTGCATTGCTGGCGCGGCTGGCGGATATCGATGATCCGGGAATCTTCATCCATCTCGAAGACGCGCAAATCCTTCTGGCGCAGGCCGATGCGCTCGGCGCCTTCGATCCCGCCCGTCCGCTCTGGGGCGTGCCCTTCGCCGTGAAGGACAATATCGACGTGGCCGGCATGCCGACCAGTGCCGGCTGCGACGCGTTCACCCGCTATCCGCAAACCGATGCCTTCGCCGTGGCGCGGCTGCGTGAAGCCGGGGCGATCCCCATCGGAAAGACCAATCTCGACCAGTTCGCCACCGGTCTCGTCGGCACCCGCACCCCGCACCCCGTGCCGCGCAACGCCCTCGATCCGGCGATCGTCCCCGGCGGCTCCTCCTCCGGCTCCGCCGTGGTGGTGGCCCATGGGGTGGTGCCCTTCGCGCTTGGAACCGATACGGCGGGATCGGGCCGGGTGCCGGCGGCGCTTAACGGGATTGTCGGCCTCAAACCGACGCTGGGCGCGGTCTCCGCCGGCGGTGTCGTTCCCGCCTGCCGCACCCTCGACACGATCTCGGTCTTCGCCCGCAACGTCGAGGACGCCCATGCCGTCTGTGCCGTGATGGCGGGTTACGACGCGGCGGATGCCTATGCGCGGCCCCTGCGCATGGCGCCCCCGCCCGCACCGCTTCCCGCACCGCGCATCGCCGTGCCTGACCATGCGGGCCTGCGCTTCTTCGGTGACAGCCTGCAGGCGGAGAGTTTCTCGGCGACGCTCGAGACCCTGCGTCGGCGCGGGGCCGAGATCACCCCCATCGATTTCGGGCCGTTCCACGATGTCGCACAGATGCTCTATGACGGCGCCTGGGTGGCCGAGCGCTACAGCGTGATCGCGGACCTCATGGAGCGCGAGCCCGAGGCGATCCATCCGGTTACCCGGGAGGTGATCGGCAAGGCGCGGGAGATGAGCGCTTTGGACGCCTTTCGCGGGATCTATCGCCTCGCGGAGCTGCGGCGGCACTGCGTGCAGCTGATGGCGGATTTCGATTATCTCGTCGTGCCGAGCATCCCGCGTTTCTACAGCTGCGCCGATCTCGCCGCCGATCCGATCACGCCCAACAGCAATCTCGGGACCTATACCAATTTCGTCAATCTGCTCGATCTCTGCGCGCTCACCGTCCCCGTCGCGCCGCGCGAGGACGGGCGTCCGGGCAGCGTGACGCTGATCGGCCGGGCGGGAGCCGACGGCCGGCTCGCGACGGAGGGGGCACGGCTCACGCGGGCTGTGGCGGGGATCGCCGCCCCCGCGATGCCGGCGGAACCCGCCGATGACGAGATGGCGATCGCGGTCTGCGGCGCGCATATGGCCGGGCTTCCCCTGAACGGCCAGCTTCTGGAACTGGGCGGGCGCTTCCTGCACGAAGCCCGCACGGCTCCATGTTACGGCTTCCACGCCCTCGCCGGCGGCCCGCCGGCGCGTCCCGGCCTGGTGCGCCGGGAAAGCGGCGGCCACGCTATTGCTTTGGAAATCTGGGCCCTGCCGCAAACCGCGATCGGTGCGCTGCTTGCGCAGATCCCCGCCCCGCTCGGGCTGGGCCGGATCGCACTGGAAGATGGCAGTTTTGTCACCGGTTTCCTGTGTGAGAGCGCCGGCCTTGCCGGCGCGCAGGATATCAGCGGCTTCGGCGGCTGGCGCGGTTACCTTGCGTCGCGCCAGGCCGGCGACGCTGCGCGGGCCTGAACAGAACGCGGTGGCGAATTTCCGCTTCGGTTTCCCCCCGGAATCAGGCTAGAAGCGCCCATGCGGACAGGCCTGCGCCGTCCGTTTCCGACAGCGCGATCATCGAGGCATGCATGGCTTACTGGCTGTTCAAATCCGAACCGGATGTCTGGTCCTTCGAGATGCAGATGGAGCGTGGCGACAGGGGCGAGCACTGGGACGGGGTACGCAACCATCTGGCCAAGAAGCAGATGATGGCCATGAAAATCGGTGATCGCGGTTTCTTCTACCATTCCAATATCGGCAAGGAGATCGTCGGCATTGTCGAGGTGATCCGCGAATTCTATCCCGACCACACCGATCCGAGCGGGCGCTTCGGCATGGTCGATATCAAGGCTATCGAGCCGTTGAAGAATCCGGTCTCGCTGGCTGCGATCAAGGAAGAGCCGCGTCTGGCCGAGATGGCGCTGGTCAAGCAGTCGCGTCTTTCCGTGCAACCGGTAACGGAAGAAGAATGGGCCATCGTTCTGGAAATGGCCGGGATGCGCTGACGGCGCCTTACCCTGCCGCCTGCTTCTTCAACTCCGCGCGGGTCCTTGGCTTTCCACGAATGCGCAGATCCTCCAGGTCGGCGCGCTCGCGCACGGCGTTGCGCATGAGCTGATCCTGGCCGGGCTGATATTGCGGCGGGCAGGGCATGTTCTCGGCCTGATACCAGGCCGCCGCCTGCATCGTGAAGAACGGGTTGGTGAGATGCGGGCGCCCCAGCGCCACCAGATCGGCGCGCCCCGCCGCGAGGATGGTGTTGACCTGATCGGCATCGGTGATGTTGCCCACGCACATCGTCGCCACATGCGCCTCGTTGCGGATCTGGTCCGAGAACGGCGTCTGGAACATGCGCCCGAAGATCGGGCGTGCCTCGCGCACGGTCTGGCCGGTGGAGACATCGACGAGATCGACCCCGGCCTGCGCGAAAGCCTCCGCGATCGCCACCGCATCCTCGCCGGTGATCCCGCCCTCGACCCAGTCGGTGGCGGAAATGCGCACCGACATCGGCTTGTGCGCCGGCCAGGCCTCGCGCATGGCGGTGAAGACCTCCAGCGGAAAGCGCAGGCGGTTTTCGAGGCTGCCGCCATAGGCGTCCTTGCGGGTATTGGTGAGCGGTGAGAGAAAGCTCGCCAGCAGATAACCATGGGCGCAATGCAGTTCGAGCATGTCGAAGCCACAGGCCTCCCCGCGCCGCGTCGCCGCGACGAATTGCGCCGTCACTGCATCCATCTCCTCGCGGCTGATCTCGCGCGGCACCTGGCTGTCGGGAAAATACGGGATGGGGGAGGCGGAGGTGATGTCCCAGGCGCCCTCTTCGAGGGGCCGGTCCATGCCCTCCCACATCAGCTTGCTCGCACCTTTTCGCCCGGCATGGCCGAGTTGCAGGCAGATCTTCGTCTGTGAATTGGCATGGACAAAATCGACGATGCGCATCCAGGCTTCCTGCTGCGCATCGTTCCACAGCCCGGCACAGCCAGGCGTGATCCGCGCCTGCGGCGAGATGCAGGTCATCTCGGTGAACATCAGCCCCGGCCCGCCGATGGCGCGCGAACCGTAATGCACCATGTGCCAGTCGCCAGGCAGGCCGTCCCTGGCGGAATACATGCACATCGGGCTCATCACCGCGCGGTTTTGCACCACCATCTCGCGCAGGCGAAACGGCTGGAACATCGGCACTTGCGGGTTGTCCGTATCGACGTCAAAGCCGGCTTCGCGCACCTGCTGCGCAAAATGCCGGTCGATCGCCGCGACGAATTCCGGCGCGCGCAGGCGCAGATTGTCATAGGTAATCGCCTTGGCGCGGGTCATCACGCCGAAGGCGAATTGCACGGGATGGAAATTCCAGAACCGGGCCACATGCTCGAACCAGACCAGCGACACGTCCGCCGCGTGCTGCGTCTTCTCGGTTTCCTCGCGGCGCGTCGATTCGAAGCGATCGAGCGCGCCGGCCACGCTGCCATCCTTGCGGAAACACTCGTAGAGATGGATCGCATCCTCCATGGCGAGCTTGGTGCCCGAGCCGATGGAGAAATGCGCGCTCGCCTTGGCATCGCCGAGCAGGACCATGTTGTCCTTGACCCAGCGCGCATTGCGGATCATCGGGAAATTGCGCCAGATCGAGCGGTTGGTGATGATCTCATGCCCGTCGAGCGCATCGGCGAAGATTTCCTGCATCAGCGCCGCCGATTGCGCCTCGTCCATCCGGTCGAGGCCGGCGCGTTCGAAGGTCTGCGCATCGGTCTCGAACACCCAGGTCGAGCGTCCCGTCTCGTATTGATAGGCATGGGCGATGAAGGGGCCCGATTGCGTCTCGCGGAAGATGAAGGTGAAGGCGTCGAGCGGCTTCGTCGAGCCCATCCAGGTGAACTTGTTGGGCCGCAGATCGACCTGCGTTCCGAAATGATCCTCGTGCCTTGCACGAAACCGGCTGTTGATCCCGTCGGCGATCACGACGAGATCGGCATCGAGCGCGTTCTCGTCGTCGATCTCGCTCTCGAAGACGAGTGCGATGCCCAGTTCCCGGGCACGCTCCTGCAGGATCAGGAGCAGCGTGCGCCGGGAGCAGCCGCAGAAGCCGTTACCGCCGATGCGGAAGCTCTCGCCCTTGAAATGGATGGCGATGTCGTCCCAATAGGCGAATTCCCGGGTGATGCGCTCGTAGCTCGGTTTGTCGTAGGCCTCGAAATTGTCGAGCGTGGCATCGGAGAAGACCACACCGAAGCCGAATGTATCATCCGCGCGATTGCGTTCGTGCACGGTGATCTGATGCGAGGGATCCTGCTTCTTCATCAGGATCGCGAAATACAGGCCCGCCGGCCCGCCTCCGATGACGGCGATCTTCATGATGCTGTCCCCTTGTCGCACGCGGTTCCCGCGCGTCATTGCACGTCCCGATGACGTCATGGAAATAATTTAAGCTTAAAATAATTTTACGCGCAAGCAGCGGGCAGGAAGGGCCAGCCGGGACATCTCGCCGCTGCCCTTGGGGAACCGCTCAACAGGCCTGGCGTTGCCCTCGCTCAACAGCTCAAGGAAGACCCGGCTATGTTGCGTGGTGGACTGTTATGGTTTCTCGGCATTCCCTTGCCGATCGTGATCCTGCTGCTGCTTTTCGGGATCATCTGAGGCGCCAGCACAGGCGGCGCGCGGGCGGGCGACAGGTGACGCCCGCACCGCTGATCAGGTGCCGCAGAAGGTCAGCGTCACACGTTCATGTGCTTGCGGCGGTGCCAGGAAGGCCGCATGTTGCGGCTTGTCGGCGAAGGGCTCGGCCAGAACCTGCATCAACTCGTCGAACGGCCCGAAATCATCGCGCATGACGGCGGCGTCGATCATGGCCTCGACACGGTGATTGCGCGGGATGATGGCCGGATTGACCGCACGCATGGCTTTCGCGGTCTCGCGCGGCGCAGTCGCTTCCATCGCGATTCGCGCGCGCCAGCGCGGTAGCCAGGCGTGGATCGCGTCGCCCTGCGCGAACAGATCGCGGATCGTCTCATCGGCCCCGTCATCAAAGACGGCGTCAGTGAGGCCCCGGAAAGTCAGGGTGAAATCGGCGCCGCCCTGATGCATCGCTTCGAGCAGATCCTCGATCAGCGCGTCATCGCCTTCCGCTTCCCGTTCGAGACCGATCTTCGCCCGCATGTGGGCGCGCCAATGTGCCCGGTAGCGTTCGGGGAAGGTGGCGAGGATTTCGCCGAGCCGGGCGATGCCGCGCTCGGTATCCTCATCCACATGCGGCAGCAGCGCTTCGGCGAGGCGCGCCAGATTCCACGGCGCGATACGCGGCTGGTTGACATAGGCATAGCGCCCGTATTCGTCGACGAAACTGAATTTCGTCGCCGGGTCATAGGCATCCATGAAGGCGCAGGGGCCGTAATCGATGGTCTCGCCCGAGATCGCCATGTTGTCTGTATTCATCACGCCATGAATGAAACCGAGGCTCATCCAGTGGGCGACGAGCGCCGCCTGGCGCTCCAGCACCTCCTGATAGAAGCCGATATGTCGATCCGGCTGGCCGGCGAGCTGCGGGCAATGGCGGGCGATGGCGTGATCGGCGAGGGTCGCCACGGCCTCGTGGTCGCCCTGCGCGGCGAAATACTGGAACGTCCCCACCCGGATATGGCTCGCGGCCACGCGGGTGACGATGCCGCCGGGCAGAAACGCGTCACGCACCACCTGCTCGCCGGTGGTGACGGCGGCCAGTGCCCGTGTCGTCGGGACACCGAGCGCATGCATCGCCTCGCTGACGACATATTCGCGCAGGACCGGCCCGAGCGCCGCGCGCCCGTCACCGCGCCGGGAAAAGGGCGTGCGGCCCGAACCCTTCAGCTGGATGTCGCGGCGTTGCCCGTCACGATCGATCACTTCGCCGAGCAGAATGGCGCGGCCATCGCCCAGCTGCGGCGTATAATGGCCGAATTGATGGCCGGCATAGGCCATTGCCAGCGGTTCCGCGCCTTTTGGCAGGATGTTGCCGGCGAAGATCTGCGCGCCTTGCGGCGAATCGAGCGCCTGCGCATCGAGGCCGAGCTCCTCGGCCAGGTCGTGATTGAGGCGGATCAGACGGGGCGCTTCGACAGGTGCCGGCGGCAGCTTCGCGTGGAACCGGTCGGGCAGGCGGGCATAGCTGTTGTCGAAGACGAAACCGCCGATCGCGGTATCGTCTGCGAGAGGCCCGGTATCCCGCGTCGGGAATTCAGGTGAGGTCGAGGGCATGCGCCTTCAGCTCCTGCAGATCGATGATGTCGAGGGCGCGCTCATGCGTCGCGGCGAGCGAGACCGGCGGGGCAACGCCGGCTTCCAGCGCCTCGCGCCAGCGAAGGGCGCACAGGCACCAGCGATCCCCCGGTTGCAGCCCCGGAAAACCGAATTCGGGGCGCGGCGTCATCAGGTCGTTGCCGCGGTCACGCGAATATTCGAGGAATTCCCGGGTCACCTGGGCGCAGACCACGTGACGCCCGACATCCTCCGGACCCGTTTCGCAGCAGCCGTCACGGAAAAATCCCGTCATCGGGGAGATCGAGCAGGTCGCGAGCGGTTCGCCGAAGACGTTGCGGCTCTCCGCTGAAGCGGGTGGCCCGTCGGTCGATGGGGCATCTTCGCCCTGTTGGCGCTTCATGATGAACCTGTCGGGTTGTCAGCGTTGATCTACGGCGCATTCGCCGGAATGATGCTCTTGAGGGACGCCACACACTCACCTCCGGATCGCACCGCGCGAATCCCGTGGCCAGCGAGGCCGATGCTTATGAAAGATTGGGGCGTTGCAGGCGCTTGTCAATATGATAGCGAAACGATACATTGACGCCATGAAACGCAACCCTCCAGTGACGCGCGCGTCCGATGCGCCGGAATCCGCATCGGCGGCCAGCGGGCCCGATGCCGAGCTGGCAGCGGATCTGATCGTGCATCTGGCGCGGATTGCCCGGTCCGGAGAGGATCCGGGGGAGACGAAGAGCCGCAATTCCGTGCAGCGCCTGAGCGCGGCGCAATGGGCGGCCTTGCGTTACATGGCGCGCGCCAATCCGTTCTCGCGCACCCCCTCGGCCTTTGCCCGCTATCACGGCACGACACGCGGCACCGCCTCGCAGACGATCAAATCGCTGGTCGCGGCCGGATTGCTGACCCGTGCGCGTGATGATCGCGACCGTCGCAGCGTGCGCTTTGCTCTGACGCCGTCCGGTGAGGCATGTCTGGCCGAGGATGGCGCCTGCGCCCTCGCACAGGCCGTCGCCGATCTGCCCGCCGACCAGCGCGAGAACCTGATCGTGACTATGCGTCGGCTGGCCGGCGAGATCGCCGTCAGCCATGGCGCGCCGTGTTTCGGCTGCTGCCAGGATTGCCGCCATCTGCGTGAGCGTGATGCCTGCGCTGGTTATTGCGCCCAGGTCGACGCGCCGCTCAGCCTGAATGACATGCATCTGCTCTGCGCTGATTTCGAGGCGGCGGTCGAAAGCGGCTGACGCCCGCCGGCCTCACGGACGCGGCCAGGCCGGATCACGGAATTCCTGCAGTTCGAAGCGATAATTCTCGATCCCCCCGAAGAACGTCGCATAGACGTTGAACTTCTCCGACAGGCGCGGCGGACCGTCGAAAACGACGCCGCGCTCTGAGAGGAAGGCATGGGCCGCATCGACGTCGCGCACCACGAAGGTGCAAGTCACGCCGGGATTCTCCGGCGGCTCGCGATTGGTGCACACGCCGAGAAACGATGTCGGCGAAATGCGGTAGATATGGCAGATGCCGAACTGGTCGAGCACCAGATCAAGCCCCAGCGTCTCTGACAGAAACCGGCTCGCAGCCGGGAGGTCGCGGGTATAGATGAAGGTGACCTGCTGGTCGATCAGGAAATCGGAAAGCGTATCGGGCATCTGACGGACTCGCGTTCTGCAATGGGCCGGGATCTGCAGCATGCCACGATCATGCCGTGAGGGCGTGCCTCAATTCGCGGCGATGCCGAGCTTCTCCGCGAGATCGTGGAAATCATCCGCGATGATGTCGTAACGCCTGCGCGCCTGCGCGTCCTCGTGATCGGGATCACCGTATTCTTCGGGGCGCAGGACGAAGGCCGTGCGCATGCCCGTCGCGGCGGCGGCCACGAGATCGGAATTGTGGGCGGCGACCATCATGGTCTCGCCGGGAGCGAGGGCGAGTGCTTCGCAACTGCGCAGATAGGCCTCGGGCTGCGGCTTGTAGGCGCGCGCGACCTCCGCGCCGAGGATCGCGTCCCAGTGCAGGTCGCCATGACGGGCCATGTTTACCATGAGCGCGATATTGCCGTTGGAAAGCGTGGCGATGATCGCCCCGCGCTTGAGCCGCGCGAGCCCGGACGGCGCGTCGGGCCAGGGATCGAGCCGATGCCAGGCGCGGTTGAGATGGTCGATCTCGGCCTCGGCGAGACCGGTCACGCCGAAGGCTTCCAGCGTCTCGACGAGATTTTCCCGATGCAGCACGTCGAGGCGCACGAAGCCGCGCGCGCCGGATCTGATCCGTTCCATGGCGGGCTGGTAGCGCGATCGCCAGTCCCGGGCGAAGGCATCCCAGTCGAGGGCGTGACCTTGCGGCGCGAGCAGCGCCTGCGCTTCGCGCGTGATGGAGCCGCGCCAATCGACAACGGTGCCGAACACGTCGAAGAGCAGGGCCTTGGGCATCTTCTTCATCGTCTCCCCCTCAGGGCTTTTCACGTTCCGGGCGCACGATCGCGACCGGCTCGGCCTGCGTCGCGGTCTTCTCGGCCTTCGCGGCGCGGCGCGCGAGAACCGATTCGCGATGCGAAATGAAGCTCGCAGCCCCCACGACGATGCCGCCGCCGAGGATGACAAAGGGGTCCAGCGGTTCGGCGAAGAGCACGATCCCCATCAGCGTCGCCCAGACCAGTTGCAGGAACTGCACCGGCTGCGTCACCGTGATCGGAGCGTTCTGGAAGGCCTTGGTCATGGTCCAGTGCCCGGCCGTTGCGAAGGCCGCGACCAGGGTCAGCCAGGCGACCTGCTCGACGCTTGGGGCAACCCATTGCACAGCGGCCACGGGGGCGAGTGCGATGGTGCAGAAGACCGAGAGCAGCCCCACGATCACCGCCGTATCCTCGGTGCCGCTCAGGCGTTTCGCGATCAGGAAGGATGTGGCAAAGAACGGCCCGGCGGCCACCTGCGCCATCTGGCCGATCGAGATTTCCTGGAAGCCGGGGCGCAGGATGATCAGCGCGCCCGCGATCCCGGCCACGACGGCAAAGACCCGGCGCATGTGCAGCGCCTCGCCGAGAAACAGGGCCGCGCCGATGGTGATGAAGATCGGCGCCACATAGCCCAGAGCCGTCACCTCGGCCATCGGGATGCGCGCCATGGCATAAAACCAGAGGATCACCCCGACCCCGTGGACCGCGCCGCGCAGGAGATGCAGATGCAGGATCCGGCCGGAGGGGCGATGTGTCAGCAGCGCGCCCATGAAGGGCAGCATCATCAGCGCGCCGGCGGCATAGCGAATGAAGGCGCCCTGCGCGGCAGGCAGATCCGCGCCGATATGGCGCACGATGGCGGTAACGCTGGCGAGCAGCAGGGTCGTCAGGAGCATCCAGCCGACACCGATGAGCGTATTCTGCGCCCGCACCCGCCAAAGCCTCCCGGTTCATGCCACGCAAGAGGTGCGCCGCGTGGTGAGTATCACTCACCCGCATGGATTGCGGTGCAAGAAATTCCGCGCTCTTGCCTGCGTGATCGCGCCCGTATACGCGCGACAAGCGCCCTCAGCCGCGCCAGAAGCGCGGCATGAACAGGATCAGCACGGTGAACAGTTCGAGCCGGCCCAGCAGCATGGCGAAGGCCAGGGTCCATTTCACCGCATCGGGCAGCGTGGCGTAATTGCCCGCCGGGCCGATGATCGGGCCGAGGCCGGGGCCGACATTCGACAGCGCGCTCACCGCCGCCGAGGCCGAGGTGAGGAAATCGAGATCGAAGGCCATCAGGGTGATGGTGATGGCGCCGTAGCAGATGAAGAAGAGAGAGAAGAACACCACCACGGAATGGATCACGTCGTCGGGCAGTTCACGCCCGGCATAGGTGCGCGGAAAAATGCCGCGTGGAAACAGAAGATGCCGGAAATAGCTCTGCAGGAGCTTGGCCATCACCTCGTAGCGGAAGATCTTCACGCCCCCGGTGGTCGAGCCCGTACAGCCACCGACGAACATCAGCCCGAAGAAGATGCCGATTGCCACATTGCCCCATCCGCCATAATCGGCGGAAGCGAATCCCGTCGTGGTCACCACGGAGACGACGTTGAGGGAAGCCAGCCGCAAGGCATCGAGAAACGCGAAACGCTCGGAAAGACTCAGCCACAATGTCATGACGAGCACGATCACCAGCAGGAAGACGAGCAGCACCCGCACCTGGCTGTTGCGCAAGGTATCCGTCTCGCCCTGGAACAGGCGGACATAGAGCACGAACGGGATGGCGCCGGCGATCATGAAGAAGACCGCGATCCAGTGGATCGCGGGATTGGTGAAATGGCCCAGCGATGCATCATGCGTGGAAAAGCCGGCTGTCGAGATCGTTGTCAGTGCATGCGCCACGGCGTCGAAACCGCTCATCCCGGCAAGCCAGTAGGCGGCGATGCAGGCGATGGTGAAGCCGACATAGATGGTGGTAATGGCGGCCGCCACTTCCCGCACACGCGGCAGCACCTTTTCCGAGCGATCGGAGGATTCGGTGCGAAACAGCTGCATGCCACCGACACCGAGCGCCGGCAGGATGGCAATGGCGGTGGCGATGATGCCGATTCCGCCCAGCCATTGCAGGATGGCGCGCCAGATCAGCACGCCCGGCGGAGCCTCCTGCAGGCCAACGATCACCGTCGCGCCGGTCGTGGTCAGCCCCGACATCGCCTCGAAGAAGGCGTTGGCGTAGCTCGCGCGCATCTGCTCGAAATCGGAGATGTAGAGCGGCAACGCAGCGAAGAGCACCACGGAGAGCCAGGCCATCGGCGTGAGCAGGAAGGCCTGCCGCAGGGTCAGACCGCTATCCAGCCGCACCTGCGCGAAATACAGAAGCAGCATGCCCACCGTGAAGGTGATCGCGCTGGAGATCGCGAAGGCCTTCCAGTCCTCGTTATGGGCATAGAGATCGACGCCCACCGGAATCAGCATGGCGATGGCGAGCACGGTGAGCATGCCCCCGATCAGATAGAGGATAGGTCGCAGATAAGGCGGCGCCCAATTGTCGAGGGAGAGGCGCCAGCCGATTCGCCGCTCAGCTTCGGTCACGCCTGTCCCCCGCCAGAAAAGCCTCGGCCTTGCGCAGGGCCTTGTAGGTCACCATGGCGATGACGCTGTCGCCGGGCTTGATATGGGTCTCGGCGGTGGGAATCAGCACGCCGCTGTCATGCACGACCGCGCCGATCAGGAAGCCTTCCGGCAGGCCGATATCCTTGAGCGGGCCGGAAGTCAGCTTCGAGCCCTCCTGCGCGCGCGCCTCGATCACCTCGCCGAATTCCTCGCGCAGGGTGTAGAGCGCCGTCACCGAGCGGTGACGGACATGGCGCAGGATGGTCGAGATGGTGATCGCGTTGGGGCTCACCACCGCATCGATGCCGAGCGAGGGCATGATCGGTTCGTAGCTCGACTTGTTCACCAGCGTGATGGCGCGCTTGCAGCCCATGCGCTTGGCGAGCACCGAGGAGAAGATGTTGGTCTCGTCGTCATTCGTCACAGCGACGACCGTCTCCGCCGAGCCGATATTCGCCTCGTCGAGCACCTCGGTATCGAGGGCGTCGCCGAGCAGCACCACGGCCTTTTCGCCGAGTTCGCGGGAGATGTATTCGGCTCGTTCGCGGGAATGCTCGATGAGCTTGAGGCGCACATAGGGCGCGTCGCGCGCGAGCATGTTGGCGAGGTTGAGCCCGACATTGCCGCCGCCGACGATGACCACGCGCCTTGCCACCCGCTCCTGGTGGCCGAAGACGCTCATCACCCGGTCGACGCGCGAAGGCTCCGTCACGACATAGACGTCGTCACCCAGTTCGATCACGTCGTCGCCATTGGGCACGAAGGCCTCGCCGTTGCGGATCACGGCGACGATGATCATGTGCGGATCCGGCATGATCGTCGGCACGTCCCGGATCGCCTTGCCGATGAAGGCGCAATCATGCGTGTCGGCATGGATGCCGATGAGCTGCACCTTGCCGTCGGCGAGCGGCATCGTGTCGAAGGCGCCGGGCGTGCGCAGGCGCCGCGCGATGCCGTTGGCGACCTCGACTTCCGGCGAGATCACCACGTCGATGGGGAGCTGGTCGGCGGCGTAGAGCGCGCGCGAGAGCGGATCGAGATAGCCGTGATGGCGCACGCGGGCGATGCGGCGCGGCACCCGGAACAGCGTATAGGCCACCTGAGAGGCGACCATGTTGACCTCGTCCGAGCGGGTCACCGCGATCAGCATGTCGGCATCGCGCGCGCCGGCCTTTTCCAGCACCTCCGGATGGGAGGCGTGGCCGACCATGCCGCGCACGTCGTAGGATTCGTCGACACGGCGCGCCTGTGCCGCGTCGAGATCGACGACCGTGACATCCATGCCCTCGACGGCGAGATGGCGCGCAATGGTCGAGCCGACCTGACCGGCACCGCAGACGATGATTCTCATGAGAAGCGTGACTTCATGACGGAAAACGGCCCCCTGCCGGTTCCGATGCGACAATCTTCCGGCGCACCCCTGATCGCGTGACCCCTGAAACGGGCACACGTGTTGCGGGCGCGCCGACCCTCTGCCACCGGCATTCCGTGTCGACGATACACGCACGAGCCGCCCCCGGTCGAGACCGGGTCGCCCCCTTTACGCCTTTTTTCGCAGATGCACAACGGCCTGCGCGAAGGGCGGGGGCGGGTGAGCCCTACGTTACGCACATCATGCGTTCACGCGTGCAATTCGACAGCCATAACCTGTGGCACGCCGTCTTCCGTCGTAAGGTAAAACCGGGTCGGGATGATTGCCGAGACCCGGCGCTCATGGCCCGGCATGACTTCGGTTTCAAAGTCCACGAGCACGTTAACGCGGCCCGAGATAGCCTTGGCTGCGTCAATCGTGAAGCTGTCGGGCTCAGGGTCGCATAAATACAGGCGGGTTGATGGTTGAGCCTTTAAAACCTCGTCCCATAGGGAATTTTTGGTCAAGTCGTAGCACATCACTGCACGAAGCGCTGTGATGAGGAGATGAATATCTTCTCGTGACGCCTCTTCCAGCACATATTCCGCCAGGCCGTGCAGCAGGGCTTCATCGTCGATCGCCTTGACGATTGCCGGGGGAAAGTCGGGAAAGACATATTGATGCCTATTGGTCCCCGGAGACTTCTTCCCGGTTTTCCGCTGGACCGGGCGAAACGTCTTCTCGGAGAAACGCAGGGATTTCGCACCCGCCTTCTTCACTGCCGGGTCAGCGCCTATGAACGAACGACCCACAAATGCATGTCCGACATAAGCCTTCGCTGCCGCCGCCAAGCCAGGCAGCACGACATCGGATTGTGCGCGCATGATCTGACTGGAATCGACGGTCCTATGGGCGATCCAGTTTGCGCGCGCTTTGTCTTTGCGTTCCTTGAAAACCGTGATTGCCTCGTCGACCGCATTCGTCATGGCGCAACCTCCTGATCCGTAAGATAACGCAAAGCGAGATCAGCACCAATGCCATCGATGTCCGTCATCAATCTCTGGTGATCAAGCCCAAATTTTCCGAGAATCCGGCGAAAGAAGCTGCGATTGGCTGCCGGAATGGTAAGGCGGTGCATCGGCACATTCTCAGCATCTGGATCCCAGTCCCTGTCCGGGTCGGGGTATATCGTGAAGACGCCATGTTGCCGGAAGACCCGCTCGATGCTTGGGGTCGTTTGTGCATATGAAACGTGCGTTGCCGCAAAAGGGTTGGTCAGAGCGCGATTGCGCATGATACCTGGGACAAGGATCGCGAAAATCTTGCAATCATTGTCCATGTTCCCGCCATTGACCGCGAACCAGGCGGCGACGAGCGGATTGCTGCTCCAATCCAGGAGCCGGGTCGGGACACCATGATGTTGCGCGAGCGCCAGCCAGTCGAGATCGGAATAGTCATTGGCGTCGACCAATCGCACTGATTTCCTCTTGAAGGTTTCGAAGATCAGGCGCTCCAGTGAAGAGTCGTAGTCTCGCAGACCCAGACAATCGGCACGCCCGGCCTTCGGGCGCAATCCGTAGCTTTCGCAGCCAGCGAGCCCCTGCCGCATCCCCTGCCGCATCCTCTGCCCGCGGAATATCCAGCCGGCGTGCGAAGCCGAGAGCATGAACCCATTGAATTCCGCCCATTTCGCGAAATCGTCGGGAGTTGGTGAAGCAGAAACCATGGGCGACCAGGAGCGCAACGGAAATATATTAAAAATAGTATTGTTTTAGTTTCAATTTCTAAAATTGCATTTCCTTGTTTTGAAGGCAACCCTTCAACCCCGATCAACACCGCCCATCCCCAACCGGCGCGGTTTCGTCTTGCCTTGCGCCATGCGGCGGGATTAGGTTCGCGTCGCGTGCCGGAAAAGCGCCCGGGCACCGGAATTTCGGAGGAGAGAATGGGTTTTCTGTCGGACGCGCTGTCGCGCATCAAGCCTTCCGCCACCATCGTCATCACGCAGAAGGCGCGTGAGCTGAAGGCGGAGGGCGTCGATGTCATCAGCCTCTCCGTCGGCGAGCCCGATTTCGACACGCCCGAGAATATCAAGGAAGCCGCCATCGCGGCGATCCGGCGCGGCGAGACGAAATACACGCCCGTTTCCGGCATCGTGCCCCTGCGCGAGGCGATCGCGAAGAAGTTCAAGCGCGAGAACGATCTCGACTACAAGCCCGCGCAGACCATCGTCGGCACGGGCGGCAAGCAGGTGATCTACAACGCGCTGCTCGCCACGCTCAATCCCGGCGACGAGGTGATCATCCCGCGTCCCTACTGGGTCTCCTATCCGGAGATGGTGGGGCTGTGTGGCGGCACGCCGGTCTTCGTCGATACGAGCATGGATGACAATTTCAAGCTCCAGGCCGAGCCGCTCGAGCGCGCCATCACGCCGAAGACGAAGTGGATTATCCTCAACTCGCCCTCGAACCCCTCGGGCGCGGCCTATAGCTGGGACGAGATGAAGGTGATCACCGACGTGCTGATGCGCCATCCGCATGTCTGGGTGCTGACCGACGACATGTACGAGCATCTCGTCTACGACGATTTCAAGTTCGTCACCCCCGCCCAGGTCGAGCCCAATCTTTACGAGCGCACGCTGACCATGAACGGCGTCTCCAAGGCCTATGCCATGACGGGCTGGCGTATCGGCTATGCGGCGGGGCCGGAGAAGCTGATCAAGGCCATGGATTTCGTGCAGGGCCAGCAGACTTCGGGGGCCGCTTCGATCTCGCAATGGGCTGCCGTCGAGGCGCTGGACGGAACGCAGGCGCATCTCGACGTCTTCCGCAAGGCCTTCGCCGAGCGCCGCGAGCTCGTCGTCTCGATGCTCAATCAGACGAAATATCTGAAATGCCCGATGCCGGAAGGCGCCTTCTACGTCTATCCCTCCTGCGCCGAGGCGATCGGCAAGCGCACGCCATCGGGCACGGTGATCGAGACGGATGAGGATTTCGTCTCCGAACTGCTCGCAGCCGAGGGCGTGGCCGCGGTACACGGCTCGGCTTTCGGGCTCGGCCCCAATCTGCGCATCTCCTATGCGACGTCGAACACGGTTCTGGAAGATGCCTGCAGCCGCATTCAGCGCTTCTGCGGCTCTCTGGGCTGAGGCCCGGCACGGCTGAATGCGTTCAACCAGCGGAGGAAGGCCATCCCGATTCCGGATCAGACAACGCAAAGCCGCAGCCATCTTGCCGCCGGACGGGCGCGCCGCCCCTTCGTCGCGCTGTCGCCGCTCATCATTGCCGTGATCGCGGCGGCAGCTCTGGGTTTCGGCGGGATCAGCCGTTTCGAGATCCAGGCAGGGCCCTTCGCGCCGATCCTGCACGGCTTCTTCTTCGATACCTTCGCGCCGCTGATCATCCTCGTGATCTACGCCGTGGCGCGCATCATCGCCGTCGCGCTGCTCGAACCGAGCGATCTGGCGCTTGCCCGCTTCGTCACCGCCCCGCTCGCCGTGGCAGCGCTGCTCGCGGCGGCGCTATATCCCACATTCGGCGGCATCATTGCCCGCTCGGCCTTCTTCGCCGGGGGGATGATGTTCGTCGAGGGCGTGATGCTCGGCGCGGCCTGGCTGGTCGGCATCGCCTTTGCGGCGATCATCTTCGGTTTCGTGCTGGGGGCGGGCGTGATTCTCGTGCGACTCGGTTTCGCCGAACCGGGCCGTCCCCGTCGGGCCCGCCTCGCCACCGGGCTGATGCGATACGCCGCCCTCGTCTTCGCTGGCCTGATCCTGCTTCTGCCGGGCCAGAGCGGCATATCGTTCTACGGTGAATGGCCGGTCTGGCCGATGGAGCCGGGAGAGGCCGCAGCGCTTGCCGGGTTCAGCCTGATCGCCCTCGCACCGCATGCCCTGATCGTGCGGCGCCACGGCTGAGCCGGGCGGGTATTGTCGCAATCGGTTACGAATCTTGATTGCGCAGGCGTTTGCACGCGGCGATGCAGCGGCTAAACGGAACTCACAGTGAATCACGCGAATCCTTCGGCTCAGCCGGCGGTGACGCTACGTCTTTCGGGGACCCTTGCCCATGCTTCCCTTCATCGATCTTGCCGCCCAGCGCGCGGCGCTCGGCCCGCGCGTGGAAGAGGCCATTCTCGCGGTGGTGCGCCACGGCGCCTATGTGATGGGGCCGGAAGTCACACAGCTCGAGGAGGAACTCGCAGCCTTTTGCGGGGCGAAACACGTGGTCAGCTGCGGCAGCGGAACGGATGCGCTGGCGCTGATCCTGATGGCGAAGGGGGTGAAACCCGGCGATGCCGTTCTGTGCCCGAGCTTCACCTTCGCCGCGACGGCGGAGGTGATCTGCTGGCTGGGCGCTGCGCCGGTCTTCGTCGATGTGCGCGAGGACACCTTCAATCTGGACATCGACAGCATCGAAGCCGGGCTCGTCACTGCGCGCGAACAGGGCCTGCGGCCCGTGGGCGTGATCCCCGTGGACCTGTTCGGCCAGCCGGCAGATTACGCACCGATCGAAGCCGTCTGCGCGCGCGAGGGGCTGTGGCTGCTCGCCGATGCCGCGCAGAGTTTCGGAGCGCATTATCAGGGCCGCAAGGTCGGCACCATCGGTGACGCCACGGCGACCAGCTTCTTTCCGGCCAAGCCGCTGGGCTGCTATGGCGATGGCGGGGCGATCTTCACCGACGATTCCGAACTCGATGCGGTGCTGCGCTCCCTGCGTAATCACGGCCAGGGCGCCGACAAATACGAATATGCACGCATCGGCATGAATGGCCGCCTCGATACCATCCAGGCGGCAGTGCTGATCGAGAAGCTGCGCGTCTTTGCCGACGAGATCGCGGCGCGCGACCGGATCGCGGCACGCTATGCGGCAGGTTTGTCCGATTGCGCCGTCGTGCCGCAGGTGATGGCGGGTTCGTGCTCGGTCTGGGCACAATACACCCTGCGCCTTCCCGGTTTCGATCGCTCGGCCTTTCAGGCGAGCCTGCGCGATGCCGGCGTGCCGACGGCGATCTATTATCCGCGCCCGCTGCACCGACAGGACGCGTATGCGCGTTATCCGAGTGCTGGTAACGGCTTGCCGGTGACCGACCGGCTGGCGCAAGAGGTGGTCAGCCTGCCGATGCATCCCTATCTGGACGAGGCGGATCAGGATCACGTCATCGCCACGGCGCGCGCGGCGCTGGGTGCCTGAGGCATTTTTCGGCGCATCATGTCGACCGTCAGCCAATACCCGCCTGACCGAAGGATGCGCGCGCTAACCAACGATTCACGCTGCCGAAGGAAACCCGGACAGCGTCAATCGATTCTGAAAGAAATCTCTCGATTCTGCCGCTATCGGGTGGCCTGATCCATCCGTCGGACGCGGTTTCTGCCGCCTCCGCAAGCAGAACGGGAGGCTGCGCGTGGCGTCACGCGGCTTGCAGGATTGGCAGGATATGGATTTCGGCGCCATCGGTGCCGGAGACCCTGCTGCACGCCCATCTGCCCGTCCGCCTGCCCGCGCGCCTGCCTATGAGACTGTGCACAAGCCGCGCCGTCGCCGGCGTCTGCCGCTGATCCGGCTGATGCTCGGATCGACGGCGCTCATCACTGTTCTGACGCTCGCCGCCATCGAGCATTACGAAGATGCGCCCCATGGCCCGCGCGTCCAGGAGCCGCGCGTGCGTGCCGATGCGCCGGCGCTCGCAACACCGCCGCCGATCTGGCGGCCCGCTCCCTCGCGCGATATCGCGGTCTCGGCCCTGCCCGATGCGCTCGCACAGGCAAGGTTCACGCATCATGCGGAGATCCGCGATGACGGAGCGCGGCGCGATGCCATGACCCTGGGAGATTTTGGCAGCGACGAGCCCCATCTGCATCTCGTGCTTTTGCGCGGTGCGGCGGCGCGCCCGCGCCATTCCTTCTTCGTCGCGACCACCCTCGATGCTGCGGAGGCCGGGCTCGCCGTGCAGCGGGTGCGCGATCAGGAGCAGGTGGAGACGCGGCGCTTGCCGCTGATCGTGGCGCAGATGGTGCTCGAAGACGGGCTCGCCCGCGACTGCCTTGCCTTTCGCAGCCCTGAGCCCGCCGGCGATGGCGGGTTCCTGCTTGCAGGCTGGACCTGCGGTACCGCTTCCGATCCTGCCGCTCTGGCCTGCATGATCGATGACATCGACCTCGTCGACGGAATCAGCGGTGAAACGCTGCTGCCTCCGGCCAATGCTGCCGGCGCGTGTACCGGCGAAGCGGAGACAGCCACGCCGGCGCGCGATGCGCCGCAGGATATCGCGGGATTGCTCAATGTGCTCGACGAGAGCGGCGACAGTGCCGTCCCGTCCGGGACGCGGCCACCAAAGCCGCCGCCCCGCCCCGAAGGCAATTGAGGCAGCGTCCGCCGCGCCTCAGCCGGCGCGCTTTTCCAGTTCACGCAGGATGGCATCGCCCATTTCGGTGGTGGAGAGGCTGTTGGTACCGGCCGGTGCGATATCGCCGGTCCGCGCACCATTGGCCAGCGCGTCGGTGATGGCGCCTTCCAGCATGTCCGCCGCCTCGATCAGCCCGAAGGAATAGCGCAGGCTCATGGCGAAGGAGCCGATCATGGCCAGCGGATTGGCGCGGCTCTGGCCCGCAATGTCGGGCGCGGAGCCATGGACCGGCTCGTAGAGCGCCTTGCGCTTGCCCGTTGCCGGGTCTTCGGCGCCAAGCGAGGCCGAGGGCAGCATGCCGAGCGAGCCGGTGAGCATGGCCGCGACGTCGGAGAGGATGTCGCCGAAGAGATTGTCGCAGACGATGACGTCGTATTGCCTGGGATTGCGCACGAGCTGCATGGCGCAATTGTCGGCGAGCACGTGTTCGAGGGCGACGTCGGAGAATTCCGCACCGTGCACGGCGGTGACGACCTGCTTCCACAACACGCCGGATTTCATCACGTTGTGCTTTTCCGCCGAGGAGACCTTGTTGCTGCGCTTGCGGGCGAGATCGAAGGCGACGCGCGCGATGCGCTCGATCTCGCCGGTGGTATAGAGCTGGGTGTCGACGGCGCGCTTCTGGCCGTCTTCGAGGGTGACGATCTCCTTTGGCTCGCCGAAATAGACGCCGCCTGTGAGCTCGCGCACGATCAGGATGTCGAGATCCTCGACCAGCTCGCGCTTGAGTGAGGAGGCATCCGCCAGCGCGCCGTAGCAGATGGCGGGGCGCAGATTGGCGAAAAGACCAAGATCCTTGCGAAGGCGCAGAAGCCCGGCTTCCGGGCGGTGTTCGTAAGGCACATCCGCCCATTTCGGCCCGCCGACCGCACCGAACAGTACCGCATCGGCGGCTTTGGCATTCTTCATGGCATCTTCGCTGATAGCCACACCATGCGCGTCATAGGCCGCGCCACCGACGAGATCGCGTTCGGTCTCGAAGGCGGCGATTCCGGAGCGGGTGAACCAGGCGACGAGTTTCTCGACTTCGGCGGCCACTTCCGGGCCGATGCCGTCGCCGGGGAGGAGAAGGAGCTTGTGGGTCGCCATGGGTGCCTCGTCTGTCGTCGCGAAATGAATTCCTGCCTGCTTTTGACGAAAACCACCCTTCAGAGCAAGCGCGGATATGCCAAGCCGTGATTCACTCGACGCAGGCTGCGATCGGCCCCGAGCGCACCGCCCGGTACGCGAGGCGCTCGGCAAGCCGCGCATGCCCCGCCGAGGGGGCGGCGGGATTGCGCCTTTGCGGCGCGGGGAGTGCGGTGGCCAGAAGCGCCGCCTGATGGCGGGTGAGATCGGCGGCGGAGCGGTTGAAATAGTGCTGCGCGGCGGCCTCGGCGCCGAACACGCCCTCATCCCATTCCGCGATATTGAGATAGATTTCCAGCATGCGCGGCTTCGACCAGAGAAAATCGAGCCAGATCGCGATGGGGATCTCCAGTGCCTTGCGGATATAGGAACGCTGCGGCCAGAGATAGACGTTCTTGGCCGTCTGCATCGAGATGGTGGAGGCGCCGCGCGCGCCGCCGCTCTCGATCACCTGACGCAATTCGCGCCAGTCCACCCCCAGATGCCGACAGTATTGTCCGTCTTCGGAGGCGATCACCATGAGCCGCAATTCGGCGCTGATCGCCTCGAGCGGGACGGTTTCGCGGGCGACCGGCTGCAGGGTGAGCCAGCGTGCGAGCATGATCGTGGAGGGCGGGGTGACGAACATGAAGAGCAGATTCGAGGCGAGGAAGAGCAGGACGAGCAGCAGGATTGCGCGCAGCAGGCGTGCGAACAGCCGGCGCAGGAAGCCCGGTTGCCGCTTGCGGCTCTTCGCCCCGCGCCCTCTCTTCGCCGGCGGTGGCGCGTCCGTCGATGCGGCGGTGCCGGCGTCGCGCCCGCTTCTGCGCCAGCCGATCACGGCCCGCCTCCGGTCGCGCGTGGCAACAGAACGATGAAATCCGGATGGTGGCGGATATAGCCGGCCTGGCGCCCGGCCTCATTACCGCTGCCGGTGAAATAATCACCGCGCGCCACCCCGGTGATGGCCGAGCCGGTATCCTGTGCGATCATCAGCTGTGCCAGACGCGCCTCGCGATTATCGGCATCGGGCAAGGTGCCCGAAAGCCAGACCGGGAGGCCATAAGGCCAGATGGTGCGATCGACTGCCAGCGAACGATGCGGCGTGAGCGCTACGCCGGCTCCGCCGATAGGGCCGTCTTCTGCGGCAAGCGCGCGGTTTTCCGCAAAGAAGATATAAGACCGGTTCTCACGCATCAGCGCATCCGCCTGCGCGGCATTGGCGGGATCCTCGAGCCAGCCCAGCAGCCGCGCGAGGCTCATCTCTTCGAGGGCAATAGCGCCGCGCTCCACGAGCAGCCGCCCGATCGCGGTAAAGGGATGGCCGTTGCGCCCGGCATAGCCCACGCGCATGACGCTACCATCGTCGAGGCGGATGCGCGCCGACCCCTGGACATGAATGATGAAGGCCTGTGCTGGATGGCGCAGATAGACGATCGGCGGGGCGAGATCGTCGATGGCGCCGTCCATGATCGCGCCGCGATCCGGGTAGGGGACATGGCTGCCATCGGGCAGGCGCCGCGCGGCGGCGAGGTTCTCGTCGATCCCGGGGAGCGGATTCTCCGCATTACGGGTGACCAGATCGGACGGGCGCGGGCGCAGGGCTGCGGAAAAATCCGGACCGGGCTGCCGCGCGCCTTCATATTCGGGCTCGTAATAGCCGGTGAGAAACGACCGGCCCTCATTGGGAATCACATGGTGCGGCATGAAATGCGCTTCGAAGAAAGCGCGCGCGCCACCTTGCCAGAGCCGCGCGCGTGCGCAGATCTCTGTCAGATCTTCGGACAGTGCGATACCGGGGCGCAGGGTGACGGGGCTGTCGGGCGCCTCGCGCGCGGGGCCCTCGCAGGAGCGCATGAAGGCGGCGAAGGCAGCGTCGTGATCGTCCTCGGCCCAGCCCGGGAGAGCGGCAAAATCGAGGGGCACGAGTTGGGCGCGTTCACGGGCCACGGCATCGACCGATTCCAGGGCGGCGGTACCGGCGAGGAAAACCGCAGCCATGGCCATCGCTCCCGTCCGGAACCGGCGAAGCACGCCGGGCAAGTTCATTGCCCGGCTTCGGTCGCCACCAGATGCCAGGTCGGATCGTTGGAGCCGAGCGTGCGCGCGAAGGTCCACACATCGGTGACGTCGACCACCGCATCCGGGCTGCCATCGACGACATTGCCCTCGCCGTCACGCGTCACGGTGATGAGTTCGGAGACGATCTTCACGGTGATCTGGGCAACGCGATTCTTCACCTCGGCCTCGACGATCTCGGCCTTGTCCACTGCCACGAAGGTGGTTTCCGCCGTTTCACCGCGGGATTCGCGCTCGCTGATGGCCTGCTCGAAACCCTCGTAGACGTCCTTGGCGAGGAGATTCCTCAGCGTCTCGCGATCACCGGTGGCGAAGGCGGAGACGATCATCTCGTAGGCCATCTTCGAGCCTTCGAGGAAGCCGCGCGGATCGAAATCCGGCTCCTGGCGCACGATGTCGTCCAATCCGTCGGCGATGGAACTGCCGGGTTGGGCGATGCCCTTCCAGCGATCAACCGAGGCAAGCCGCTGCTCGGCCTGCTCGGCGCCGGGAAGGCGCACGACATTGCCTTCGGACTTCTGCCCGGAGCGATCCGATTGCGGGGCGCCGCGTCGGAACGGTTCCTGGGGCGGTTGCTCCTGGCCGGTCTTCTGGCCCAGCACGGATCGCAACCGCCAGATCACGAAGACTGCCAGCGCGAGAAAGATGAGCGTCGTGATGTCGAAAGACTCTTGCATCGTCGATCCGGCCTGGTTTCCGGGGTAAAACACGCCCCACCCGTTTCATTCCGGGTGGAAACACATTCGGCCATGCCCGTCAACGCCTCCGGCGTCGCAACGGGCAGCGGCCACCCCCAATATGGGAACGTCTTGCCCGGACATCTACCACCCCGGCGCAGAATAGCGAGAAAATCCGAAATCGCGTGGCGTTTTTTTGGCTCGGGCGCCGTCCGACCGTCCGGCGCAGGGGGTGCGAATCGCGCGGATCACGGGCCGACGCGCTTGTTTGGGCGCTTGAAGCATGTTAGCGGCCTTGCGAACGCAACCGTGACCCGTGCCGGTGCCGTCCCGAAATGAGGGCACATGCGCCGAAGGGTCGCGCGCATCGTTTCATCCTGCGCCGCGCGGCGCATATCCGCTCTGACAGAGGTTGATCGACATGGCCGATACCCCGAACACCAATGGCGCCGATCCGGCTGCCGCCGGCACGCAGGCGCAGCAGAACACCGCGCCGTCACTGAATGCGCTCGCGCAATTCACGCGCGATTTCTCCTTTGAGAATCCGAATGCGCCGCAATCGCTGGCGCCGCAACAGCAGCAGCCGCAGATCTCGATCCAGGTCAACGTCAACGCCAAGCAGCTCGGCGAGACCGATTACGAAGTCGAACTCAAGCTCGAGGGCAGCGCCAAGAACGATGCGAACACGCTCTTCGCCTTCGATCTTGCCTTTTGCGGGATATTCCGCGTGAAGAACGTGCCGCAGGACCAGATCCATCCCGTGATCATGATCGAATGCCCGCGCCTGCTCTTCCCCTTCGCGCGCCAGATCGTTGCCGATGCCGTGCGCAATGGCGGGTTCCCGCCGCTTTATATCGATCCGATCGACTTCGTGGCGCTCTACCGCCAGCGCGTCGCCGAAGCCCAGAAGGCGCAGCAGGCTGGCGGGAATGCAGAGCCTGGCGGTCAGACGCCCCCGGCTTCCGAAAACGCGTGAGCCTTACCCGCGCGGGTCGGGCGCTCGCCCGGCCCGCCTGACGTCTCGAGCCCGTTTCAGGAGCCGATCAGGTGAGCGAGACCGAATCCGAGAAGAATGCCCGCCACAACGCCAGGATGGCGAAGATCAAGGTGGCGCGAGACCGGATGATGGAGACGAAGACGGGCGAGAAGGGCCTGATCATCGTCCATACCGGCCCCGGCAAGGGCAAATCCAGCTCCGGCTTCGGCATGATCATGCGCTGCGTCGGACACGGCATGCCCTGCGCCGTTGTGCAATTCATCAAGGGCAATTGGGAAAGCGGCGAGCGCAACGTGCTCAAGACGCGCTTTGCCGATCTGTGCACGGTTCATACCATGGGTGAAGGCTTCACCTGGGAGACACAGGATCGCGCCCGCGACGTCGCGGCGGCGATGGCAGCCTGGGAGAAGGCGAAGGAACTGATCCGCGATCCCGCCATTCACATGGTCCTGCTCGACGAGATCAACATCGCCCTGCGCTACGATTACATCCCCCTTGACGACGTCATCGCCTTCCTGCGCGACGAGAAGCCGCCGATGACCCATGTCGTGCTCACCGGGCGCAACGCCAAGCCGGAGCTGATCGAGATCGCCGATCTCGTCAGCGAGGTGCAGGCGGTGAAGCACCCGTTCAAACAGGGCATCAAGGCGCAGAAGGGCGTGGAATACTGACGTGCGGGCCCCCGCGCGCCGGTTCAGCCCCTGTCACTGCGATAGCGCGCGGCATGCGAGCCGATTTCGGCGATCTCCGCCGGTGCCGCCCCGGCCTGCGTCAGCAGATCGGTCAGCGCCTGAATATCAAGATCACCCGGCACCGAAAACAGCATCGACAACTGACCCGCGACGCCCGTGGTGCAGACGATCTCGCCGCCGGCTCCCGCAATCGCGCCTGCCGCTTCCGAGCGCCAGCGCTCGAACCGCGCGGCGTAGAGGACCACGTCACGCATTGCGGCGTCAGCCAGGGGCTTGGAAATCACGAAGATCGGCGTTCCGGCGGGGTGATCGTCGCGCTCGATGAAGGGCAGGCGGGCGATCACCTTGGGGCGATCGGGCCCGATCAGCCCGTTCCACCAGTCACCTGCGGAGGCGCCCTGGTCGAGGCGGAAGATACCGAGATCGCCGCGCCCGCCGGCGACCGCCGCAATCACCGCGCGCGCATCGGGATGGGGCTGATAGGGAACGGTGAAACCGAAATGGAAGCGCGCGGAATCGCGCATCGGCCCGTCACCGGCGGAGATATCGGCATGGACCGTGTAGGGCGCCTGCACATAGGTGAAGGTGCCGATGATCACCCGCCAGATCGATTCGACCGTATCGAGCGGCAAAAGCCCGGAATGGCGCTCGGCCAGCGCCTTCATCATGGCGGCTTCGCGCCCCGGACGGAAGGCGGAGCCCGATTGCGAGGTCTTCTTCACCGCGATCAGCCGCTCGATGATGGCGCTGCGCTGCATCAGACGCTCGTGCATTTCGCGGTCGAGCCGGTCGATTTCCGCGCGCAGGGCATCGAGATCGACGGGGGCGGCTTCGTCATTGGGGCTGGACATGATGGGGCTCGCGGCAATCGGGCGGACGGAAACCGGCGTCGCGCCATGCGACGGCGTTCGGGCGCCATCGCGCAAGACGATGCCGCCATCGTTGTGTTTGCAGGTTCACAGGCTTCTGACAAGCCGCGCAGGACGAAGGCGGCGTTGCGGCAATGCGCAGCAGGCCCCGCCGGTCGCGCCGTTCAGTCGAACAGCGCGTCGATATCGTTCTGGCTGACGCCGTCCCCGTCAGCGCTCGGACCGTTGAGCAGGAAGACCTCCTTGCGCGTCTGGCGCCGGGCTTCTTCCGGATCCGGGGGCAGATCCGCATCGCGTGCATTGACGGCGCTGGCGAAATGCGAAAGCCGCTTCTCGACGGCGGCGAGATGCTCCACCACCTTGCTGATCCGCTGGCCGGTAATGTCCTGGAACGAGCAGGCCTCGAATATATCCATCACGCGGGTCTGAACCCGGGTACGGTAGGTCTCGAGATCGGCATCGTCATAGCCGAGAATCTCCTCGGCTGCTTCCATGATGGAATTCGTTGCCGAGGCGGTGGCGTTGACGACATTGCCCAGTTCGTCATGGGCTCCGGGAAGCCGATCGCGGTAGAGTTCGTTGGCGCGCAGCGCGCCGATCTCGTTCTTGAGCCGCGAGATGTAATCGGCAACGCGCGTCAGTTCCTGCGCGATCATGCGGATATCGACCTGCGGCTCCGCTTCGCCGGCCTCCTGCTTGCGGCGACGCGGACGCGCCTCGGTCGCGGTCTTGCGTATGGCGGCACTCGTCGCGGCTCTTGCCATGTCCTGCCCTTTCCCCGTCCCTGTCGATCAGCGGTCTTGACGCGCGCAGCATGTTTCGTTCGCGACACGCGCAATTGCGGCCCGATCGGCAATATCGACGATCGGCGCGGCGGATCCGCTTCCGGATCCGCATGCACCTCGCAACGCCCGCGCCTGCGGATCAGGCGCCGCAGACGGCCTCGATCTTCGATTTCAGCGTCTGTGCGTTGAAGGGTTTGACGATGTAGTTGTTCACACCGGCCTTCTTCGCGGCGATGACGTTCTCCGTCTTGGATTCGGCCGTCACCATGATGAAGGGCGTGACACGCAGGTTTTCGTCCGAGCGCACATGCCGCAGAAGCTCGTAACCCGTCATCGGCTCCATGTTCCAGTCCGAGATGACGAGCCCGTACTTCTTCTCCTTGAGCTTGGCGAGGGCCGCGGTGCCGTCATTGGCATCGTCGACATCCTCGAAACCGAGCTGCTTCAACAGATTGCGAATGATGCGCACCATCGTCTGATAATCGTCGACGACGAGGATCGGCATCTTGAGGTCGAGGCCCATGTCCCAAGCTCCAGTTTGCTCTTGCGCCGCAGGGATATGCGGCGGTCCCAATGAGTCTGTTTGATCGGTATCGGAGGGCTCCGAGAAGTCCTCCCGCCACGAGAAGCATTAGCCCCGCTCCCTTGAAAAGCGGTTAATTGTACCGGCTGAAATGGATTTGGGTTGGCAAAAGCTTAACCACGCCGGTTGTGGTCCGCCGGGAAAAGTTGCAAGGGGCGGGTGGCGCTTGACCGCGCGCGCGATCCGTCGCACTTGCCTGTATTGGTCATTCGCGACAGACCGGTGATGCGAAATCGAGACGCAAGAGGGAGCGCATGAGCGGCTTCATATTGACGGGTGCGGATGAGGCGGTGGCGCAAGCCTTGCGCGGCGCGGTCATCGCGATCGGCAATTTCGACGGCGTGCATCGCGGGCATCAGCAGCTGATTGCCCAGGCCCGGGACATGGCGCGGGCGCGTGGCGTGCCGGCGGCGATCCTGACCTTCAGCCCGCATCCGCGTGCCTTCTTCGCCCCCGATACGCCCTTCTTCCGCATCACCCCGCAGCCCGAGCGGGTGCGGGTGATGCGGCGGCTCGGCCTCGACGGGGTGATCATTCGCCGGTTCGATGCGGCGCTCGCCGCGACCCGTGCGCAGGATTTCCTCACGCGATTCATTCTGGAGGAGATCGGCGCGTCGGGTGTCGTGGTCGGCCACGATTTTCATTTCGGCAAGGGGCGCGAGGGCAATCCGCAGATTCTGCAGGCCTTCTGTGCAGCGCATGATATCGCCTGCAACGTCGTCCCCGTGGTCGAGGAGACGGGCGGTGCGATCTCCTCCAGTGCCATCCGCGCCGCACTCACCGAAGGCGACATTACCGCCGCCAACCGGCTGCTCGGTTATCGCTGGTTCGTCACCGCGCCGATCCGTCATGGCGAGAAGCGCGGGCGCGATCTGGGCTATCCGACGGCGAACATGGCGCTGCGTGACGCCTGCGCCCTGCGCCATGGCATCTATGCGGTGCGCATGGCGGTCAACGGCGCGCTGCATGACGGCGTCGCAAGCTTCGGTCGGCGCCCGACCTTCGATGACGGGGCGCCGCTCCTGGAGACCTTCCTGTTCGATTTTTCCGGCAATCTCTATGGTGCGCAGGCCGATGTGGAATTCCTCGCCTTCCTGCGCCCGGAGACGCGGTTCGAGAGCGCGCAGGCGCTGATCGCGCAGATGGATGATGATTCCGCGCGCGCCCGCACAGTTCTTGCGCAGGCGGATACCACGCCCTCGATGATCACCCCCGATCCCGATTGAGCATGTCCCGATTGCGCATGCGGCCTTACAGGCGCTCGTCCGGCAACCCGCTGGCCCCGAAAACCGACCAGTCCATTTCCTCGGCGAGGCAGGCGAGGGCGCGGGTGCCGAGCGCCGAATTCCCGGCTTCGTCGAGCCCCGGCGACCAGACGGCGATGCTGGCATGGTTGGGCGCGATGGCGAGAATGGCGCCCGACACACCGCTCTTCGCCGGCAGGCCGACGCGATAGGCGAATTCGCCCGAACCGTCATATTGTCCGCAGGTCAGCATCAGCGCGTTGATCCGCCGTGCGAGCCGCACATCCTGCGCCGAATCCGTCGCCATGCCGTTACGTTCCAGTGTCAGATAGCGTCCCGCCCGGGCGAGTTCCCCGCAATCGAGGCGCACCGCGCATTGACGCAGATAGACCGCCATGACCTGCTCGACCTCGTGTTCGAGATTGCCGTAGGACCGGGTCAGATGCGCGAGCGCGCGGTTGACATGACCGGTCTCCGGTGAGTCGAGGCCCGCTGTTTCGCAGGGCGGCCATTGCGCAGGCTCGGTGATGCCGAGCAATTGCGCGATCCGCGCCCGCACCGGCTCGGGAACGCCCTCGCGCGCTTCTTCATGGGCCAGAAGCACATCCGCGACGACGAGCGCCCCCGGATTGATGAAGGGGTTGCGCGGCATGCCTTGGTGGCGTTCAAGGTCTATGATGGAATTGTACGGGTCGCCGGAGGGTTCGCGCCCGACCCGCCGCCACAGATCCTCGCCGGCATGCTCCAGCGCGATGGTCAGCGCGAAGACCTTGGAAATGCTCTGGATCGGAAAGCGCTCGGCGTGATCGCCGGCCTTGAGCAGCGCGCCGTCTGCAGTCTGAACGGCGATGCCGAAAGCGCCCAGACGGCTGTCGTCATCACCGGGGCGAACCGTGCCGCGCTCCGTCTCGCACGCCATGCGCGCGGCAATGCCCTCGATCACCTTCTGCAGGCGCGTGTCCTCATCGTGATTGCCCGGCATGCCCGCCCCTCCCGCTGATTGATCGCATGGTTGCGACCGATCGACAACGCGCGGATCGGGAGCGGGTTCATGATCTGCGGTCATGCGCGGGAATCCACAAGCCGGTTTCTTCGCGCGCGCATTCGTGCTAACCGCCCCGCATCCCGGCGCAGCCGCGCTTTTGCCCGTATTTTCCGGATCGAGATCATGCCCACCGATACCAAGAGCGTCGCCCGCGCCCTGCTTTCCGTTTCCGACAAGACCGGCATCGTCGTCTTCGCCGAAAAACTGCATGCGCGCGGCATCACGCTGGTCTCCACCGGCGGCACGCACCGCATTCTGGTCGAGGCCGGGCTTCCGGTGCTGGAAGTCTCGGAGGTGACGGGTTTTCCCGAAATGATGGACGGGCGGGTCAAGACCCTGCATCCCAAGGTGCATGGCGGGCTTCTGGGCATCCGCGCCAATCCCGAGCACCAGGCGGCGATGTTTGCCCACGGGATCGAGGCGATCGATCTGCTCGTGGTCAATCTCTATCCGTTCGAGGCCACCGCCGCCGCCGGCAAGCCTTACGATGATTGCGTCGAGAATATCGATATCGGCGGCCCGGCCATGATCCGCGCCGCCGCCAAGAACCATCAGGATGTCACCGTCGTTGTCGATTCAGCCGATTACGAGGCGGTGCTCGCCGATCTCGACGCCCATGATGGCCAGACCACGCTTACCCTGCGCCGGCGTCTGGCCCAGAAGGCCTATGCCCGCACCGCCGCCTATGACGCGGCGATCTCCAACTGGCTCGCGGGCGAACTCGCCATCGACGCGCCGGATTACCGTGCCGCAGGCGGCGCCCTCGCGCAGGAAATGCGCTATGGCGAGAATCCGCACCAGAAGGCGGCCTTCTATACCGACGGCTCGCATCGCCCCGGCGTCGCCACGGCGCGCCAGGTCCAGGGCAAGCAATTGTCCTTCAACAACATCAACGACACCGACGCCGCGTTCGAGTGCGTGGGCGAATTCGATCCGGCTGCGGGTGCGGCCGTCGTCATCGTCAAGCACGCCAATCCGTGTGGCGTGGCGCAGGACGAGAGCCTGCGCGCGGCCTATGAGAAGGCTTTGGCCTGCGATCCCGTCTCCGCCTTCGGCGGCATCGTCGCCATGAACCGACCGCTCGACGCGCAGGCTGCCGCAAAGATTGTCGAGATCTTCACCGAGGTGATCATCGCGCCCGAGGCGGATGAGGAGGCAAAGGCCATCATCGCGGGCAAGAAGAACCTGCGGCTGCTGCTCACCGGCGGCCTGCCGGATCCGCGCGCGCCCGGGCTCGCGATCCGCAGCGTTGCCGGCGGTCTGCTGGTGCAGGGGCGTGACGCGGCTGTGGTCCACGACATGGAACTTAAGGTCGTCACGAAGCGCGCGCCGGATGCGCGCGAGATGGCGGATCTGCGCTTTGCCTTCCGGGTGGCCAAGCACGTCAAGTCGAATGCGATCGTCTATGCCCGCGACGGCGCCACGGTCGGGATCGGCGCCGGCCAGATGAGCCGGGTCGATTCCTCGCGCATCGCGGCCTGGAAGGCGGGCGAGGCCGCGCGGGCAAAGGGGCTGACTGACAGCCTCGCCAAGGGCTCGGTCGTGGCGTCGGACGCGTTCTTCCCCTTTGCCGATGGCCTTCTCGCCGCAGCCGAAGCGGGGGCGACCGCCGTGATCCAGCCCGGCGGCTCGATGCGCGACGAGGAAGTGATCGCCGCCGCTGACGATGCCGGTCTCGCCATGGTCTTCACCGGCCACCGTCATTTCCGTCACTGATCGGGGAGGGCGGGCGATGATCAGCATCCACGGCTATGCCATTGTCTGCCGGCACGGTCGCATCGCCGATGCGACGGGCGCCTTTCCGCCGGCCTTGATGAACGAGGCCGACTGGGCCTACTTCCAGGCCGAGCTCGACCGGGCGGATCTGTGCGTTCTGGGCAGTGCCAGCCACCGTGCCACGCCGAACCGTGCCAATCGCCGGCGCCTCGTCATGTCGCGCGGTGCTGCGGGGCTCGAACAGCGTGAAGATGCCTGGTGGTGGGCGCCGCAAGAGGTTGCCTTCGACGAGGTCTGTGCCCGGCTCCTGCCCGCTGGCGGGCGTATCGGCGTGCCGGGCGGGCAGGTCGCCTTTGATTATTTCCTGCATGAGAGCCCGCCCGGCCTGCGTTTCAGCGAATTCCACCTCTCCCGCGCCACCCGCGCCGCCATCCCCGACGGGCGCGGCCTCCTGCGCGGTGTCGAAGCGGGGCGCGACACCGATGCGCTCCTGCGCGAAGGCGGGCTGAGACCCGGCGCCACGCGGGTGATCGACGCCGATGCGGGTGTCGATCTGACGGTTTACGTCGCACATCCGCGATAGGCTCCGGCGAAGACCGCGCGACCAGCTGGCTTGCTCACCGGGTGGTTTTCCCGTTAAGCCGTTTCCGCACACAGTGGAGACGGCGACGGATGCGGTTATTGCTCGGCCTGTCACGGGGTATCGACCGGGTGAACGCCCTGATCGGCAGGGCCGCCTCCTGGCTGGTGCTGGCCGCGATCCTCGTCGCTGCCGGGCTCGCCCTCTCGCGGCGGCTGTTTTCCGTATCGTCGAATGCCTGGTACGAATCGCAATGGCTGTTCTTCGCGGCGATCGTGATGCTCGGCGCGGCCTGGACCTTGCGGCTCGACCGGCATGTGCGTATCGACATCCTGATCTCCCGCGCCCCGCCCGTCTATCGCCGCCGGCTCGACATCATCGGGCATACCGTGATGCTGATCCCGTTCTGCGTTCTGCATGTGTGGCTCGCGATACCCTGGTTCTACCGCGCCTTCGAGAGCGGCGAGACCTCGCCGAATCTGGGTGGCCTGCCGCTCTGGCCGATCCGGCTCGTCATCGTGATCGGGCTGAGCCTGCTGCTGGCGCAGGCCTTCTCGGAACTGATCAAGCGTATCGCCGGGCGCGTCTGAGGCGGTTTGCATCCCCTGCGCGGGCGTGACAGATTTCCGTGACAGCGATTTCGAGATGGGGAGCCGGTATGAGCCAGAACGAGAACAACGCGCATCCGCAATCCTGGAAAACCGCCTATCGTTCATTCTATTACGCGGATGCGCCCGAGCCGTCGCCGCCGCCGCTCGACCCGGCGACGACGGCCCTGCTCGTCATCGATGTGCAAAACACCTATCGCGACCGGCCCGACCCGCAGACGCTGAGCCCGCCCGAGCGCGCGCGCTACGACGCCTGGACGCCGTTTCACGCGCGTTTCGAGAATGTGCTCGTGCCGAATATCCGGGCGCTTTTGAAGCATTGCCGGGATCTCGGCATCGAGTGCATGTTCGCCCGCATCGCCGCCCTCAAACGCGACGGGCGCGACCGCTCGCTGAGTCAGAAACTGCCGGGCTGGAACAACATCCTCCTGCCGCATCGCGACACACCGTCGCAGGTCGTGCCGGAACTTGCGCCGCTGGAAGACGAGATCGTCGTCACCAAGACCACCGATTCGGCGGTGACAGGCACCAATCTGCGGCTTCTGCTCGACAATATGGGAATCCGCACGGTGATCTGCGTCGGCGTCTTCACCGATCAATGCGTCTCCTCCACCGTGCGCTCGCTGGCGGATGAGAGTTTTCACGTGGTGGTGGTCGAGGATTGCTGCGCGGCGGGGACGGACGCACTGCATCATCGCGAGCTGGAGATCATCAACAATATCTACTGCAACGTGATGGCATCCGATGAATTGCGCGCGCTGATCGATGCAAAATCCGCCACCGCGCGTGGATGATCCTCACTCGATGATCAGGAATTCAATGCGCCGGTTACGGCCCTTGTTGGCATCGCTGTCATTGGGCACCAGCGGCTCGGTCTCACCATAACCGATGGCTGTCAGCCGCGCTGCGTCGATCCCGCGGGCGATCAGCGCATCGCGCACCGAATCGGCGCGCTCCTGCGACAGGCGCAGATTGGTCTCCGCCGGCCCGTCCGAATCGGTATGGCCGCCGATTTCGACGGGGGCGGGGGCGCATTCGTCGACGAGGATCGCGAGCGAATCCATCAGCGGCGCGGCCTCATCACCAAGGCTGGTTGCGCCGGAGGCAAAGACGATGGGTTCATCGGCGAGTTTTTCGGATATCTCGGCCTGGCACATGGCGATATCGGGAATCTCCGGCAGGGCCGGCTCGGTGATCGTCAGCTGCATCTCCCAGCCTTCCGGGATGCGCCCGTCGAGGCCGCGCATCAGGCTCTCCTGCGTCTGCGCATAGAGCGCCTCACCCTCCACCGCGATGATGCCGTCGGCGATGCGGGCCTCCCCTGCGGCGAGGCGCGACAGGGCAATCATGCCGGCGATCCCGGCTTCGACGATGCCGGGATCGAGATCGGAATCGGCGCGCAGGCCGGATTCGAAGGCAAGTGTCGGGAAGCGCTCGCGGGCGGTCTCGCGAAACAGGTCGACCATGTCGAGATCCGGCAGTGTCCCGTTGACGCGGATGCGCGCATCGCTGCGGCGCAGGGTGAGGCCGCTCTCGCCATTCGTCGCGTTGCCGGCACCCGCCTCGTCTGAGCGCGCGCCGGAGGTGATCGAGCCGGTCATGGCGACAGAGTCCCGGTTGTCCTGCGGCGCATCCGTCGCGGCCAGGGAAGCTCCTGCCTCCGGCTGTGGCAGGTCGCCGAAGCGTTGCATCCCCTCATAAAAGAGTGCTGCGCTGGTCGCACCTGCGCACAGGATCGCGACGGCAATGAACAGACGCATACGAAACCCCTGGATCCACGCTTTGCCCGGCGACGCGAATCGCAAGCCGGTCCCCGCGCTCTTGCGCGCAGAGGATGACGAAAACGAGGCCGGTCTGGCAAGTGGTTTGCGAAAACTCGCGCCGGCTCACGCCGCCTGCTGCTGCTCGAGGGTCAGAACCGCGACCGTGCGCACCTGATAGCCCGACGCGATATCGTTGTAGCCGATGGTGCGTGTGAAAACATCATGGTTACGCAGCATCTGGATGAACGGGCGCCGGATATCCGGGGGCACGATGAAGATCGGTTTTTTTGCATCTTCCTGGATCGAGGGAAGGCGCTCCCTGACATGGGCGATGAAGCTCTCGACGAAATCCTTGCCCGGAGGCGGGCCGCCCTGGGGGTCCGGGTTGAGCATGCGGCGGAAATTGGTTTCGCAATCCGGGCCGAGGACCATGCCTTCGATGGTTTTGTTTCCATCGGCCACCGAATGGCAGATCTGCCGCTGCAGGAAGGTCCGCACCACCTCGGCATAACCGTCGGGTTCCTTGGCGCGCTGCGTGGCCTGGACGAGGCCTTCGAGGATGAGCCGCGGCGGTGTCAGGCCGATCTGTTCGGCGAGTAGCCGACGCAGGGTCTCCACCATGTTGAGCAATGGCATGAGCTGCTGGATGTCATTCGCCATGCGCCCGACCGCCGGCTGGATATCCTCGAGCCATTGCTGGGCTTCCGGCACGCCGAAGAGCTGGGCGGCGTGTTGCCTGCGGACCTTTTCGACTTCAGTCGCGTATTGTTGCGCTTGTCGGTCAGTCATTGGCTTGGGCGGTGCCAGACCATCAATACGTAAGGTGACCGCTGGCACGTTATCGATACTGATGGAAAAAACGCCGTCATCGAGCCCGTCTGCATATTTGAAACCCACTGGTGGTGCTGAGAATCCCATCATTAAAAGAAATGCCTTTTTTCCCATTTCCACATACCGATACGCCGAATCCGGACACAACAAGGCCAGCGTCGCTGCATTCGCTCCGACCACGATGATATCCCCCTGCTGCGCCGGGCGAAGCGGCAGCGACGCATCATTGAGCGGATCCATCGGCTGATCCTCCGGCGCGCCCTCGGGCAATGCCGGCGGTGGCGCATCCGCCGGGGGCTGCGCGCCTTCGCCCGTTTCGGGGGGCGTGCCGTCGGTCTTTTCCGAACCCGTCGCAGCCTTCGCCTCGGTCGGATCGCGCCCCATGCGCCAGGCGACGTAGCATAATGTGCCGCCCAGGAGCATGAAGACGATGGTGGGAAAGCCGGGCGTGAATCCCATGCCGATCGCCACGAAACCGGCAACGCCCAGCGCCTTGGGTTCGGCGCCGAGCTGCCTGGTGATATCGCGGCCCAGATTGGAACTCGTATCCGTGGTGACGCGGGTGACGATGGTGCCGGCGGCGAGCGCCATGAACATGGCCGGGATCTGCGCGATCAGCCCGTCGCCCACCGAGAGCAGCACATAGAGCTGGCCTGCTTCGCCGGCGGAGAGCCCGCGCTGCATCATGCCGATGGTCATGCCGCCGACGAGGTTGATGAAGACGATGATCAATCCGGCAATGGCATCGCCCTTGACGAAGCGCATGGCGCCGTCCATCGCGCCGTAGAACTGCATTTCGAGCTGCAGGGTCTGGCGCTTGTCGCGGGCCTCCTCGGCGGTGATGTCGCCGTTGCGTGCGTCATTGTCGATCGACATCTGCTTGCCGGGGAGCGCATCGAGGGTGAAGCGGGCGGAGACCTCCGAAATCCGCTCAGCGCCCTTCGTCACCACCATGAACTGCACGGTGGCGATGATCAGGAAGATCACCAGACCAACGACGAGATTGCCGCCGATGACGAATTCGCCGAAGGCCACGATCAGCTGGCCGGCATCGCCGGTGGCCAGGATCAGGCGCGTCGTCGCCACCGACATCGCCACCCGCAACATGCTGGTGAGCAGGATGATCGAGGGAAACGAGGACATCTCCAGCGGATGCTTGAGATAGGTGGCCGAGATCAGGATCACCAGTGACACTGTCAGATTGACGGCCAGAAGCCCATCCACCAGCCAGGTCGGCAGGGGAAAGACCAGCATCACGACGATCATCACGAAGAAGAAGGCGAAGACCAGATCCTGGCGCTTCGACATCTCCGCGAGCAGGCGGTTGATCAGGCTCATCGCGAGAATTGTCCCCGGTTCGCGATTTCTACCAGGCGTAGCTTACACGCTCGAGTAGTCCGTCCCGGTTAACGACAATGGCATTTTCGTCGATTTTTTCGATTTGCCCGCCACCGGGCAGGCTTTGCCCTTCACGGTAGCGCTGCCCATCCGCGCCAATGGCGAAGGTCTCGGGGCGCAGCACCACTGCGGAAAAGAAAGGATCCTCGCGGGGCTCGGCGGTGATTTCCATGGTGATCGTGGCGGCTGTACCATCTTGAAAGGCCCGCATCACGTCGATGGCGCGCTCGCGCTCGCCAGCGCTCAGGGCGCCGCGGACGAGTATGCCGTCCGCCTCCGGCGCTACGACGAGCGGTGGAACGAGATTGGCATCGAGAAGCCGCGCCTGCAGGCGCTGGGCGGCATTGGCGAGATCCACCGGTGCATCCGCTTCGTCCGGCGCGGCGAGATCTGCGGGCGGGATCGGGGTGACGCTGCGCAGGCGCGAACCTTCCGACGGCGCGACCGCTTCGGAAATATCCGGTGCGGCGCGCTCGGCCTGCGGAGACGTCGGGAACTGTGCGGGTGTTTCCGGTCGCGGCAGCGGTGTCGAGAGCAGCCAACCGGCCAGCGCGAGCAGCAGCGCGCCGGTGAGCAGCACGGCGGGGCCGGAAGGTGCTTTGGCCAGCTTCTGGCGGCGCGGTGCGAGATCGATGCTGAAGGCATAATCCGAGGCGATCGCAAATTGTGCCCGGTCGGGAAACTGGACCGGGCGCCCGACGGGCAATTCCCGCTCGCGCGCCGTCACGCCATTGCACAGGGCGGTGAGCGTGATCATTCCCGCCGAGCCGATGCGCTCCAGCCGGATCACCAGCACTTCCGGCGCGTCGATATCGGTGATCACGACATCGCATTCCGGGTCGGCGCCCACAATGATCTCGCCGGCATCGAAACGATCCTCGAAGCAGGCCGCGCCGCGATCGCTCACAATGATGCGAAAATCGCCCTCGCGCGGGGCAACCGTGGCCGCAGCCGCGCGCAACTCGGCCTCGACGCGTTCGGCATCAGGCAGATCATCCGGCGTGAGCCCGGCATCATCCCGCGGATCAGGAGGATCGGGCGCCGGGCGCAGGCGGTTTTTCAGGGCTGCAAGCATGGCGCCCCCGTCACTCGCCGGAACGGGCGCGCTGGCCGAAGCGGATCACCTCGACCGGTGTGTCGATCTCGACGGGCGCGCGCAGGCCGACGATGATCGATTCGATGCGCGCCGAGAGACGCGGCGGCGCGAAGACGCGGGCAATGCCGTTCGATTCGTCCACCTCCAGCGCGAAATCCGCATTGACCAGCCCGAACCGGGCGATCGCATCGCGGATCTGCCGGTCGCTGGTGCGCCCGATCTGGAAGGTCTTCACCGTCGCCGTATCGGCGCGGGCAATGTCGATCAGATCCCGCTCGGCGAACCAGACCAGATTGAAATCGGCTCCGAGCCCGTCGAGGATTTCCTCCAGCGTCCCCTCCAGCCGCTGTCGGCTGACGATCTCGCGCTCCAGCCGGTCATTGAGACGCATGCGCAAACCGGCAATGCGGGCGAGATCGTTGAGCAGATCGGCAAGCGGGCGCTCGGTGACATGCATGAGGATGTCGGTGGTGAGCTTTTCGTGGTGGGGGGGGGTGTGGGTGTCGGCTTGGTTGAAGCGAACAATTGGTTTTTCGCCAGCGTCACCTGGCTGCTCCGGAGTGACGGGGCGTGTCTGCGTTGTACCGTGATCACCATGCGTCAATGGCAGAAAAGCTTCGGCACGATCTCCCGACCAGCCGGCCATGCCAAGACTGGCGAAGAATACCAATATAGGGAGCCTGTACCCGTTACGTGCCAATGTCGCGCTCTTTATCGCTTGCCGTCATAGAGGTCATGTGTGCTGCAGTGAAGCATACTAGCGAGGATTGTGCATTTTGGTTAATTTCAAGAATAATTTTTAATTATGTAAAATTTTGAAAATATAATTTTTATATATATAAAACTTTTTATTGACATAACTTTAAAAGTTTGATAGGAATTAAATGTATATATTTGAAAAGGAGACATCACAATGATTGGTTTTTTGGCAGATATCGCTGGCGGTGCCTTTAACGGTGCATTGGGTTCAATTACTGAGAATCTTCCGGGTGGGGATTTTATACAGAATGCGGTTGGGAATCTCACCGGGCAAAATGGTCCTCCGGGTCTCTCCGTTGAGGAGCAGATGGAACTTTCTGGGCAAGATACTGCTGATCAATTGGGTCTTTTAGCTCACGATACGGGTAACAGTGTGATTACATCAGTAGCCGGTGATGCAGCTGATGATGTCATTACTGACACGAGGACCGAGATTGAGCGAGGAAACACCGTTAGGGATACTATTGATGAGACTACTCAGGCCATGGCCGAGGGAGATAAAGAATTTTTCGCATCATTGTTCGGTGCATAACCATTAAAACTGTGTGTGCGGGCAGTTTATTGCCCGCACACTTATTGTAGATCCTAGGAGAGTAAAATGTCCAGTTTCGACATCCGATCGCGAATAGAAAGGGCGAACGAACGAGCCGATGAATTACGGAAGGCGATTATTAATTCTGCAGAATATTCAACTGCGTTCAGTTTATATGCGGGAGCGATAGAAAACCTTGTAGATAAATCTCAACAGCAAACCGCCCTTCAACGTACTTATGGTCAGACGAATCACACAATCATACAAGGGCAAATCGACCAATACGCAGAGAAATACGACCAGATTGAAAGCTGGATGCGCCACTACGGCTGACGCCTCACCTCCTACCACCCCAGCCCATTAACCCTATCCTCACACCCAACCCCCGATCCATTAATCCTTCATTGACTCTCTGCCCCATCGCCGCAACCATGCATCGCAGGTTCACAAGTGACGCATGCAGGGGAAAGCGACATGGCGGAGGGAATCGGTAATACGTCCTCGGTGACGACCGACACCACGTCGGCAATGCTGGAACAATTGTCCAGCGTCGTCGCGCAGAATCAGGCCTTCCAGTCGGCCATGCGTACGGCGGACAATATCAACACCCAGGAATCGATGAAGACCAGCCTCACGATCAATGCCAATACCGGGCAGCGCAAGGGGCTCGATACCTCCGTCGAAGCGCAGAACCAGGATTTCGCCAAGCGTCCGCAGGGCATCCAGATGCTCTATCGCCAGTAGGCGCAACCAGCGGGTGATCTGTCATGTCGGGTGGTGTGCTCTCTTCCGGATCCTTCGCAGGCGCGAACCCGAGCTATCTGGCTGAACTCCGGACGCGTCCGGTCCACGGGCCGCCTGAACCGACGAGGCCGGCCCCGGGAGCCCCGTCGCAACCCGCCACGCCCGCCCCGGCACCGGGGACGGGTTCTTCCGCGTCCGGCCCTTCCGCTGCTGATGAAACGCGCGCGCAGGTCGCGCGCGACCGTGCCGTCTTCCGCGAGGCGATGGGCCTCGCCGTCCAGGATTTCGGCTTCAGGGAAGCCCTGCCCACAGCCGCCGAATCCCCCTCCCGCGCGGTCGCGCGAAAGCTCCCCGGCTCTCCCGAGAATCCCAACGCGGTGATGAAGGAAGTGCGCGCCGATATGGAAGCCTGGGAAGAACGCCGCGAGGCCAACCGCAAACTCATGCAGCAGCTCGACGCGATGGTCTATCGCAGCTGAGGCTTCAGGGTGAAGCGTCGTTGCGCGAGGGCGGTGCGGGAGGTGCTGCGGGCTGATCAGGTGCCGCGTCATCCGAAGCCGCGTCCCCGCCCGCGCCGTCCTCCGGCAATTCGTGGCGCATCAAGAGCGGCGTCTGCGCCAGCGCGAAGATGATGGTGATCGGCATGATGCCGAAGACCTTGAAGCTCACCCAGAAATCCGTCGTTTGCGTGCGCCAGACCACCTCGTTGATCGCGGCGAGGAAAAAGAAGAACAGCCCCCAGCGGAAGGTGAGCTTGTTCCAGCCCTCATCGGTCAGCTTGAAGACCGAATCGAGCACCACCGTCAGAAGCGGCTTGCCGAAATACAGCCCGACCAGCAGCACGATCCCGAACAGGGTATTCACGATGGTGGGTTTGAGCTTGATGAAGAGCTCGTCCTGCAAGAGCAGCGTCAGCCCGCCGAAGACGACGACAACCACGGCGGATACCAGTGGCATCACGGGTAATTTGCGCACCAGCGCGTAATGAATGGCGAGCGCGATCACGGTTGCCACGGTGAACAAAGCCGTCGCGGCGAAGATATCGCCGCGCTGGTTGACGAAGAAGAAGATGACGAGCGGCCCCATCTCGAGCGCGAGCTTGAGCAGCGGGTTCAGCGGGGCCGGATGGGCCGGGTCTTCGGTGCGGATCATGCGCGCATCTCTAGCCCGTCCGGGCGCGCGAGGGAAGGGGCGCGCAGGCATGCGTGATCACGGCTGCGCGATGCGACCGGGTTTCAGCCGGATGCCTCCGCCTCGGCGTCTTCGTCCGGCTTGCGACGCAGGCTTTCCGGCGCCGGGTCGGTGATCAGATCCGCTGCGGTCACGCCCAGCGCGCCGGCGAGCTTCTCGATCAGATCGACGGAAGGGTTGCGCAGGCCGCGCTCGATCCCCGACACATAGGTGCGATCGACGCCGGACTCGCCGGCAAGCACCTCCTGCGACAGCTTCAGGCGATTGCGGGCGAGCCGAAGGTTGCGACCGAGGATCTGTCTGAGGCGGCTCATGCCCGATGCAAGCGCCAGTTTGTCGACCAAAGGTCTACAGATTCAACGTCACATTTCGCTTGTTGCGATGATCTGTAGATTATAGTCATCACGAATGAGCGATCCCTGCCTGATTCCCGTTGTGGCGGCACTGTTTCTTGGTGCAATTCTGCCGGGTGCCGCGCTGCTTATCATGAGTAGTGCCCTCAAGCGCAGATTGCAACGCTGTGATCCTGCGCGTATCGAGATACTCGCCGGGCGCTACCGCGCGCGTTTCGGTTCGCGCGCCGTGCAGGTCGTGCGCGAGCAGATCCAGGGCGCGCGTCTATGCGAGGATGCGCGCAGCGCCCGTCTGCTGCAGGCCATCAAGGCACGCCTCGAGACGGGTTGAACCTGCCCTCGATCGGGGGCGGCTTCATGCATGCGTGGATTTCTCCGCAGCGCCCGGGCGGTTTGCCCCGTGGACCGCCGCGCCCGTCATGGCGATGATGGGACGCGCGCAACAGGAGCCGACCATGACACAGCCATCCGGCATACCCCACGATCTCAACCTGACCGAGGCACGCCCCACCTTCGTGACGCATCTCGAATGCGCCATGACCGGGGAGATCTATGAAGCGGATACGCCGCACAATCTCTCGCGCGTCGGCCGCCCGCTTCTGGTGCGCTACGATCTCGACGGCGTGCGCAAGGCGCTCGACAAGGCTGCGCTCACTGCTCGCCCGCAGGATCTGTGGCGGTATCGCGAATTGCTGCCCGTGCGCCGAACCGAGGACATTGTCAGTCTCGGCGAGAATGCCACGCCGCTGATCCCGCTGCCGCGTCTGTCCGAGAAGCTCGGCAGCGGCGAGATTCTGGTCAAGGAGGAGGGCCGCCTGCCGACCGGTTCGTTCAAGGCACGCGGCCTTGTCATGGCCGTCTCCATGGCGAAAGCCTTCGGCATCCGCCATATCGCCATGCCCACGAACGGCAATGCCGGCGCCGCCCTCTCGGCCTATGCGACGCGCGCGGGCATTCGCACCACGGTTTTCTGCCCGGAGGATACGCCGGAGGTGAACATTTCCGAGATCGCGATCCAGGGTTCGGACGTCTACCGCGTCAACGGGCTGATCGATGATTGCGGCAAGATCGTCGGCCAGGGCAAGGAGGAAGCCGGCTGGTTCGACTTCTCCACGCTGAAGGAGCCCTACCGGATCGAGGGCAAGAAGACGATGGGGCTGGAACTTGCCGAGCAGCTCGGCTGGGAGGTCCCCGATGCGATCTTCTATCCCACCGGCGGCGGCACCGGCCTGATCGGCATGTGGAAGGCCTTCGACGAGTTGGAGAAGATCGGCTTCATCGGCTCGAAGCGCCCGCGCATGATCGCGGTTCAGGCCGAGGGCTGCGCACCGATCGTCAGGGCCTATGAGGCGGGCGAGGAACACGCGCCGCGCTGGGAGGATGCGCAGACCATCGCCTGGGGCGTGCGCGTGCCGCAGGCCGTCGGCGATTTCCTGATCCTGCGCGCGGTGCGCGAGAGCAACGGCTATGCCATGGCGGTCTCGGATGCCGAGATCACGCAAGGCCTTGCGGAAGTGGCGCAGACGGAGGGGCTGCTGCTCTGCCCGGAAGGCGCTGCGACCTGGGCGGCTTACAAGCGTTCGCTCGCGGAAGGGCGGATCGGCAAGCACGAGCGGGTGATGCTGTTCAACTGCGCCACCGGGCTGAAATACCCGCTGCCGCGCGCCGAGCAGAGCCTCGACCGGCATCAGTCGATCGATTACGCGCGCTTCGGTTGAGAGCATCATTCCGTCAGGTGGATACCGGCTGACGGATAAAAATGATGCGCCAGGGAATAACTCAGAGCGGATCAGCTCTCCAGAGCCGACGCCACCGCCTCGATTGCCGCATCGGCCTTCGCCCCGTCCGGCCCGCCGGCCTGGGCCATGTCGGGACGTCCGCCGCCGCCCTTGCCGCCGAGTGCGGCGGAGCCCGCACGCACCAGCGTGACCGCATCGAAGCGCTCGGTCAGATCCTTGGTGACGCCCACGACGATGCCGGCCTTGCCGTCATCAGATACACCGACAATGGCGACGATGCCCGAGCCGACCTTGCGCTTGGCGTCGTCGGCGAGGCTCTTGAGATCCTTCATCTCGACGCCGGTGACGCTGCGACCGAGGAATTTCACGCCGGCGACGTCGCGCACGGCCTCCGCCGCGCCGTCACCACCGCCGCCGCCAAGCGCGAGCTTCCTGCGCGCTTCCGCGAGATCGCGTTCGAGCTTGCGGCGCTCTTCGAGCAGGGAGGCGAGCCGGGTCGGGGCATCCTCGACGCTGGTCTTGAGCAGGCCCGCGATCGTGCGCAGATTGCGGCTCTCGCGGGTGAGGTGATCGCGCGCGGCATCACCGGTCAGCGCCTCGATCCGCCGCACGCCGGCGGAGACCGCCCCTTCCGCCACGATCGAGACGAGGCCGATATCGCCGGTGCGCCGCGCATGGGTGCCGCCGCACAATTCGATGGAGAACGGCTTGTTCTCAGCCTCCGGGGCAAACTCTTCCGGATAGCTGCCCATGGAGACGACGCGTACCTCGTCGCCATATTTCTCGCCGAACAGGGCGCGCGCGCCGGATTCGATCGCCTCGTCCACCGCCATCAGCTTGGTGGTAACCGGGGCGTTCTGGAGCACCAGCGCATTGGTCAGGCGCTCCACTTGCGCCAGCTCTTCATCGCTCATCGGCTTGGGATGACTGATATCGAAGCGCAGCCGCTCGGGTGCGACCAGCGAACCTTTCTGGGCAACGTGATCGCCGAGCACGAGCCGCAGGGCCTCGTGCAGCAGATGCGTTGCGGAATGGTTGGCGCGGATGGCGCCGCGACGGGCGTGATCGACTGTGAGCTCGACCGGCTGGCCGCTGCGCAGGCTGCCTTCCTCCACCGTGACGTGATGCACGAAGAGATCGCCGAGCTTCTTTTCGGTCTGCGTCACGCGGGCGCGGATGCCCGGTGCCGCGATCGTGCCGGTATCGCCGACCTGGCCGCCGGATTCGCCGTAGAACGGGGTCTGGTTCAGCACCACGAGACCGCTTTCGCCCGGGGCCAGCGCATCGACCTCCTCGCCCTGGCGCAACAGCGCGCGCACGACGCCTTCCGCCTTCTCGGTATCGTAGCCGAGGAAATCGGTGGCGCCGACGCGCTCGCGCACGCCGAACCAGACCGTCTCCGTCGCGGCTTCGCCGGAGCCGGCCCAGGCGGCGCGGGCGCGCTCGCGCTGGGCTTCCATCGCCGCCTCGAAGCCGGCGAGATCGACCGCCACCCCGCGATTGCGCAGGGCGTCCTGGGTCAGATCGAGGGGGAAACCGTAGGTGTCGTAGAGCGTGAAGGCGGTCTCGCCGGGGAGCTGGTCGCCGCTGCCGAGCCCCTGCGCGGCTTCTTCGAGCAGGCCGAGCCCGCGCTCCAGCGTCTTGCGAAAACGGCGCTCCTCGAGCAGCAGCGTCTCCTCGATCAGGCCTTCGGCGCGCACCAGTTCGGGGAAGGCCTGGCCCATCTCGCGCACGAGGGCGGGGACGAGGCGGTGCATCAGCGGATCGCGTGAGCCGAGCAGCTGGGCATGGCGCATGGCGCGGCGCATGATCCGGCGCAGCACGTAGCCGCGTCCCTCGTTCGAGGGCAGCACCCCGTCAGCAACGAGGAAGGAGCAGGCGCGCAGATGATCGGCGATGACACGGTGCGAGGCCGATTGCGGGCCATCCGCATCGACATTGGTGAAATTCTCCACCTGCCCGATCAGGGCGCGCATCATGTCGGTGGCGTAATTGTCGTGCGTGCCCTGGATCACGGCGGAGATGCGCTCGAGCCCCATTCCGGTATCGATCGAGGGCGAGGGCAGGCCGATCTGCTCGCCGCTCTCGAGCTGCTCGAACTGCATGAAGACGAGGTTCCAGATCTCGATGAAGCGATCGCCATCCTCGTCGGGCGAGCCGGGCGGGCCGCCGGGGATGTGATCGCCGTGATCGTAGAAGATCTCCGAGCAGGGGCCGCAGGGGCCGGTATCGCCCATGCGCCAGAAATTGTCGTCGGAAGCAATGCGGATGATCTTCGATTCGGGCAGGCCGGCGACCTTCTTCCACAGCTGTGCCGCATCGTCGTCATCGGCATAGACAGTGACGAGGAGCTTGTCCTTCGGCAGGCCGAATTCCTGCGTCACCAGATTCCAGGCGAGTTCGATGGCCAGCGGCTTGAAATAATCGCCGAAGGAGAAATTCCCCAGCATCTCGAAGAAAGTGTGGTGGCGCGCGGTATAGCCGACATTGTCGAGATCATTGTGTTTGCCGCCGGCACGCACGCATTTCTGCGAGGTCACCGCCCGCGAATAGGGCCGGTGCTCGACGCCGGTGAAGACGTTCTTGAACTGCACCATGCCGGCATTGGTGAACATCAGTGTCGGATCGTTGCGCGGCACGAGCGGGCTCGACGCCACGATCTCGTGACCGTGCTTGGCGAAATAGTTCAGGAATGCCGACCGGATTTCGTTTACGCCGCTCATGGAGACCCGTCTCTCTTTCCTCGCGCCCGCCGCGATTTTCTGGACGAGCGGGTTTTAGAGGGCGCGCAAGGGCTTGTCGAGAGAGGAGCGGTGTCTCGGGCGCAGGTGACCGGAAAAGCCGGCTCGCATGATTGACGCGGGCACTGCGCATTGGGCAAATGGGGCATGATTCACGCGTCGCCCTCGACGCCGGATTGCAACGATGCATACAAATTGCGGGAGTGCTACGTGGACGTCTATTTTTCTGCGGATATCGAGACGGATGGCCCGATTCCGGGGCCGTATTCCATGCTCTCCGTGGGCCTCGTCTTCGCCGGGCGTCACGACGGCACGCGTTTCATCGCGCCAAAAGATTATTCGGTTTCGATCTATCGCGAGGTCAAGCCGATTTCCGAGCAGTTCCAGGAGGAAGCACTCGCGGTCAATGGTCTCGATCGCGAGGGGCTGAAAGTCAGCGGGGCGCATCCGCGCGAAGCGATGGCGGAGATCGCAGCCTGGATCCAGGACGTCGCAGCAGGCGGCAAGCCTGTTTTGGTTGCTTACCCGCTCAGTTTCGACTGGACATGGCTATACTGGTACTTCATGAATTATCTCGACGATTCACCTTTCGGTCATTCGCGATGCTTCGATATCAAGACGGCGATCGCCTTCAAGCACGGCCTGCCGATCTCGCGGGCAGGGCGCTCGAAACTGCCGCCGCATTATCGCACGCAGAGCCGCCACACGCATCACGCGCTGGACGATGCCATCGCGCAGGCCGAAATCTTCGCAAAGGTTTTTGCCGATGATGACGCAGCGCAGCCAGATCCGGCAACGGTGACGGCTTTGGCGACCTGACTCCCCGGGCCTCGTCAGCCCCCGACCGTCACCCCCGGCTCACCGGTATGATCAGTGCCAGCCCGGCGGCGAGGAGGGAGAGTGTTGCGGCGAAGGCGATGAAGACGGCCAGCGCGAGCAGCAGATGCGGCCAGCCCGGGCGGGTTTGCTCCCCGGAACTGCGCCCCAGCCGGGTCAGCGCCGCGCGGGTGAGATCGTTGAATCGTCCGCGTCCGCGCGTGCCCTGCGCGAGCACCACCATGAAGAAGGGCAGGGCGCTGATTGCCGTCGCCCAGAGATAGACTCCCGAGAGATTGCCCATATGGGCCGCGCCCGCGAGGGTCGGGGCGACGACCTGCAGGGCGATGAGGGGATTGCCGCCGAAAGAACCGTAATATTCAGCTGCGAGATAATAGCTGATCGCGTGCATGCCGAAAAAGAGGAAGCCCCGCGTGAACAGATCGGCGCCGAGCACGGCAGCTGTGCTGCGCCCGTCATTGCCGCGCGTGACGAAGGCGCGGTAGTTGGCAAAGCCGATCGCGTTGATCACGAAGACGATCAGCAGCCCGCTCGCCATGATCTGGCGCAGAAACGCATTAAGCAGCATGGGATCGTTCATGAGCCCTGCGCGCAGGGCGGGGTAGGTCAGGATGTAGAAACCCGTCGCGAGCAGCAGGCCGATCATGCTCAGGGCGAAGCTCTGCAGCGCAAAGCGCAGCCAGCCGGTCTGCGCGGAAAACAATACGCTCAGCCAGCGCAGATACGCGATCTGCTGCCCGCCTTGATGCGTTTCCGGGTTGCCGTCCGCCATGGTCTGCCTTCTCCCTCGCGCTGGCAGGATGCTGCGCCGTAGACGGCAAGCTAAGCCAGCTTGGGCAAATGGGAAGTCCCGTTCATGAATTGCTGCGCGGCGTGGGGGTAAATAATGCTCTTTATGATTGTAATTCCGGTGGTGGTTGCCTGAATGCTGCGATGCTTAAGCCTCCTTAAAGGAAGCCCGGCCTATTCTTGCACGCGCGTGTTCATTCGACGGGAGTTCCTTCATGACCGCAGGCGAGCCTCATGCGGCCCGAGAAACCGCCATCGTGCCGGGCGCTGAACGGCGCCGCTTCGCGCGCGTCGATGTTGCCCTCGACGGCCGCTACATGCTGGCCGATCGCAAGGATCACCCCTGTCGCAGTGTTTCGATCTCACCGGGCAATCTGACGCTGGCGGCGCCGGTCATCGGGGCGATCGGCGAGCGGGTGGTCTGCCATTTGCCGCTGCTGGGGCGCCTCGAAGGGGAGATCGTGCGCCACGTGCCGGATGGCTTCGCCATGTCGATGATCACCTCGCGCCGGCAGCGCCTGCATCTGGCCGATCAGCTCACCTGGCTGGCCAACCGCGACGCGCTCGGGCTTGGCGACGAACGGGCCGGTGAGCGGCTGGTGCCGTCAAAGCGCAGCGTTTTCATCACCCTGGCCGACGGTCAGCGCCTGAAGGGGCGCGTCCTGGACCTCTCACGCACCGGCGCCGGCCTCACGGTTTCGCAGAGCCTCGTGCCTGGAACGATGCTCACCATCGGCAAGACGCGCGCGCGCGTGGTACGCGCGACCGAGGAGGCGATCGGCGTTCATTTCCATGAAGCCATTCCCGCTGATGTGTTCAACGAGGACATTCGTCTGTAAGCGTTTCACGCCATCCGGGTGTGAAGGATTGCGCAACTTCCCCGCCATGCGCCGGTGATAGGTTCTTCCCCAACGACATGAAGGCTTCGGGGAGGATTATCGCAATGGATCACGCGCAACTGCGCCAGGCGTTTACGGGCATATCCGGAATTCTGGTCACACCTTTCGATGCGGATGACGGGCTCGCCCCGCAGCTTCTGGCCCCGATCGTGGATGGCGCGGTGAATGCCGGCGTGCATATTCTCGTTGCCAACGGCAATACCGGCGAATTCTACGGGCTCACCATCGAGGAAGCCGAGCGCATGGTGCATGCGGCGGCCGAGCATGTGGCGGGGCGTGTGCCGCTGATCGGCGGGGTCGGGCGCTCGGTGAAGGATGCACAACGCCTCGCCAAAGCTTCGCGGGCGGCGGGTGCGCAGGCGATCATGGTGCACCAGCCACCCGACCCCTTCGTCGCCCCGCGCGGCGTCGTCGCCTATGTCGAGGCGGTCGCCGAGGCAGCTGAGGGGCTGCCGCTGATGCTCTATCTGCGCAATGACGCGATCGGCACGGCCGCGATCGCGCAGCTTTGCGCCATTCCCGGCGTGATGGGTGTGAAATGGGCGACGCCCGCGCCCCTGCGCCTCGCGGAGGCGATGCGTGCCTGTGACCCGCAGATCGTCTGGGTGGGCGGTCTGGCCGAGGTCTGGGCCCCGCCGCTCTATGCGGTGGGGGCGCGCGGCTTCACCTCCGGGCTGATCAATGTCTGGCCTGAGCGCTCCGTCGCCATCCATGCGGCGCTGGAGGCGGGTGATTATCCGCGCGCCATGGAGCTGATCGACGGCATGGCCGAGTTCGAGGCGATTCGCGCCGAGGAGATGAACGGCACCAACGTGACCGGCGTGAAGGCCGCCCTGCAGGTGCTCGGCCATGATTGCGGCCCCACGCGCCCGCCTTCCGCCTGGCCGCTGACGGACCAGCAGCGCGAGCGGCTCGAAGCCATGATCGCGCAATGGGGCATCCGCTTCGATTGAAAACTCTCGCGCCGCTCTGCCCGGGCGGACAACAACCAAGGAGGAGGCGCTGATGGCCCTCAACGAGACCACCCGCGAAAAGCTGTCCCATGTCAGCACCGCAACCCTGTGCACCGCCTTGTTCAAGCGCGGCCTGCGCAACCAGTTCATCCAGGACGTGCATCCGCTCGCGCCGAACCGGGAAGGGCCGAACATGGTCGGACCGGCCTTCACCCTGCGCTACATGCCCGCGCGCGAGGATCTCAACCCGATCACCGCCTTCGAGGATCGCGCCCATCCCCAGCGCAAGGCGATCGAGGAATGCCCGGCGGGCTCGGTCTTCATGATCGACAGCCGCAAGGATGCCCGCGCGGCCTCGGCCGGCTCGATCCTGGTGACGCGCCTGATGGTGCGCGGCGTGGCCGGGATCGTTACCGATGGCGGGCTGCGCGATGCGCCGGAAATCGCCGATCTGGCAATACCGGCCTATCACAACCGGCCTTCCGCCCCCACCAATCTCACCCTGCACCAGGCGATCGACATCAACGTTCCGATCGGCTGCGGCGATGTCCCGGTCTTTCCCGGTGACATCGTGGTGGGGGACCGCGAGGGCGTCGTGGTAATCCCGGCGGGCATCGCCGACGAGATCGCCGACGAGGCCGTGGCAATGACCGCGTTCGAGGATTTCGTCACCGAGCAGGTCCGCGCCGGGCGCTCGATCCTCGGGCTCTATCCTGCCACCGACCCGCAGACGAAGGTGGATTTCGCGGCCTGGCGGGAGGCGAACGGGCGCTAACTCTTATTGAGCGTCAAACCGGCATCCGCCGCTCGATGACCCGCGCCATCAGCGAGGCACCGATCGGCAGGATGCCGTCATCGAGGACGAAGCCGGGATTGTGCAGGGGCACGTCCCCGGCATGGCCGACGCGCAGATACGATCCGGGGATGGTCTTGAGCATGTCGGCGAAATCCTCCGAGCCCGTTGCCGGATTCGGTGTGACCACGGCGTTTTCCGCGCCCACCACGTCGGCAGCGGCCGCAAGATAGGCGTCGGTGAGTTCGGGATCGTTCATCAGCACGTCGAACACGTTGCGGATATCGACGCGCACCTCGACACCGAATCCGGCTGCGATGCCCGCGCAGACCGCGCGCACGCGCTCCTCGATCATGGCAATCACGGCATCGTCGAAATAGCGGATCGTGCCGGCCAGCGTGGCGGAATCGGGCACCACGTTATAGGCCGCGCCCGCATGGAGCTGCGTGACCGAGAGCACTGCTGGGCGCAGGGGTGGGGTGTTGCGCGAGACGATGGTCTGCAATTGCTGCACGAGCTGTGTCGCGATCACGATCGGATCGCGCGACTGGTGCGGCATGGCCGCATGGCTGCCCGTCCCCTCGATGACGATGTCAAAGAAACTTGCTCCGGCCATGGCCGCGCCGGGCTTGCCGAGAATGCGTCCCGGCGGGGTGTTGGGGTCATTGTGAAGACCATAGAGCTCGTCGCAGGGAAAGCGCTCGAACAGGCCTTCGGCGATCATCCGGCGCGCACCGCCGAGCCCCTCTTCGGCGGGCTGGAAGATCAGCACCGCCGTGCCGGCGAAGTTGCGGGTCGCGGCGAGATAGCGGGCTGTACCGAGCAGGATGGTGGTATGGCCGTCATGGCCACAGGCATGCATCCTGCCGGGATTGCGCGAGGAGTACGGCAGGTTGGTGGTCTCGGTGATCGGCAGCGCATCCATGTCGGCGCGCAGGCCAATGCGGCGCTCGCCGGGCTGCTTGCCGTGGATGATGCCGACGATACCGGTCCCGGCAATGCCCTCATGCACCTCGTCGACACCCCAGTCGCGCAGAGTCTTTGCCACGATCCCCGCTGTGCGCGTCTCCTCGAAGCCGATCTCGGGATGCGCGTGCAGATCGCGGCGGATTTCGGTGAGTTCGTCCTGATAGCTCTCGATGAGGGCGATGGCGGGCATGGGCTGTCTCCTGAAACAGTGTCAGGCGACCATGCTACATCGGGATCTTCCGCCGTGGCAGCGCGGATTTTCCCGCGCGGGCTTGCCGTGTCGGCACGGCGTGTGAGCGGGGTGGCAGAGTGAGATCGGTGTGGTAGCTTTTATTGTAATCGAACTGCGAATCAGTGGTTGCGGATATGGCAGTATCAATTTTTCTCGTTTTTCCGAGAAGCCAAATTGAGGCCAATTATAAGTCGGAAGTTCTGTTTTTCAGAAAACACGAGCATATTATTTTTTAAAATTAAAGGCTTATTTAGCACTACGTTTCGCAATAAAGGCGATCTTTTGCTTCAACTCAACGACGAGGAATTTTAATGATTGCCCCAACTTATAGACTTTATGTTGATGAAGTTGGAACTGATGACATGGGAGATATCGAGAATGACAATAATCGTTATCTTAGTTTGACTGGTGTTGCTATGACTATCGAGGCTGCACGCGAAGATCTCGTGCCAAAATTCGATTGGATCAAGAACAACATTTTCGAACATGATCCAGACTACCCGTTAATTTTTCACAGACGAAAGATCGTACAGCGTAAGCAGGCGTTTGGTGTGTTAAACGACCCTCTCAAGGCAGATCTTTTCGATCGCGCCATGTTGAGAATCTTTCGAAAATGCGACTATGTCGTAATTACGGCAATGATTGATAAATTGGAAGCATCGAAGAAATTCCGTTGGCGCGAAAAGCATCCTTATCATTACCTCATGCAAATTATCGTTGAGAAATTTGCACGCTTTTTGGAAAGAAAAAAAGCCTTTGGGGAAATTATGCCTGAAGGCAGAAAAGGAAAAAAGATGAAGAACTGCAAAACGCATATGCAGACGTAAGATCAAGAGGAAATTTTTATTTTCCAGCCGAGCAAATTTGTTATCGTATTCCACCTAAAAATCTGAAATTTAGATATAAAGATAACAATATTGCTGGCCTCCAATTGGCCGACCTTCTCGCGCATCCGAGCCATATGCATATTCGACACGTAAGTGGCCATTCGGTAAACTTGGGGAACTATGCTCAACAGGTCGCAATAATTCTTGTCCAAAGTAAATACGATAGATCGGCATCCGGCAATATAACAGGCTATGGCATAAAGACATTGCCATAAACAAAAACGGGGCCAGAGGCCCCGTTCGATGGATTTATGTACCATCTGCTACCGACCGCCGTAGCATCGGATTAATGAGAAAATAGGATTCTCGCGGAGATTCGTCAAGCGCAATTTGGGGATCATGACGAAGTCAAGAAAAAAACTTGCTTCAGTTGGATATCCCCACAACCAGACGCTTGGTCGCAGGACGCATCGAGGTTGCGCACCTTCGCAGATGCAATTTTGCCCGCGCGGGGTTGCCATGATGGCACGGGGTGGGCGTGGGGTGGTGCCGGCAGACTGGTCTTCGACCGCATCTTTCCAGGATAAGAAAATACCAACCGAAGCTGCAAGGCAGCTGGAGCTCGCTGACGCAAATTCGCAATCGGCTGGTATCGACGAGAATATAGCAAACCGCAGAAAAAGCAGCCTTTTCCTGTAACGGCGACGCCCGGCCATTCCGACCGGGCGTCGCCGTCACGAGCCTGCGATCAACCCGCCGCCATCGCCTTGGAGAGGTTCTCGTCGACCTTGTCGAGGAAGCCGGTGGTCGAGAGCCAGGGCTGGTCCGGGCCGACGAGGAGGGCGAGATCCTTGGTCATGTGACCGGATTCGACCGTGTCGATGCAGACCTTTTCCAGGGTCGCGGCGAATTTGGCGAGCGCGGCATTGTCGTCGAGCTTGGCGCGATGGGCGAGGCCACGCGACCAGGCAAAGATCGAGGCGATCGAATTCGTCGACGTCTCCTTGCCCTTCTGGTGCTCGCGGTAATGGCGCGTCACCGTGCCGTGCGCCGCTTCCGCCTCGACGGTCTTGCCGTCCGGCGTCATCAGCACCGAGGTCATCAGGCCGAGCGAGCCGAAGCCCTGGGCGACGGTGTCGGACTGGACGTCGCCGTCATAGTTCTTGCAGGCCCAGACATAGCCGCCCGACCATTTCAGCGCGGCTGCGACCATGTCGTCGATCAGGCGGTGCTCGTAGGTGATGCCGGCGGCCTTGAACTTGTCGGCGAACTCGGCCTCGTAGACCTCCTGGAACAGATCCTTGAAGCGCCCGTCATAGGCCTTGAGGATGGTGTTCTTGGTCGAGAGATAGACGGGGTACTTGCGGTTGAGGCCGTAATTCAGCGAGGCACGGGCGAAGTCGCGGATCGATTCGTCGAGATTGTACATCGACAGGGCGACGCCCGCGCCGGGGAACTTGAAGACTTCCTTCTCGATTACCGTGCCGTCGTCACCCTCGAATTTCACGGTCATGCGACCGGGGCCGGGAACCTTGAAATCGGTGGCGCGGTACTGGTCGCCATAGGCGTGGCGGCCGACAATGATCGGCTGCGTCCAGCCCGGGACGAGGCGCGGCACGTTCTTGCAGATGATCGGCTCGCGGAAGATCACGCCGCCGAGGATGTTGCGGATCGTGCCGTTGGGCGAACGCCACATCTGCTTGAGGCCGAACTCCTCGACGCGCCCCTCATCGGGGGTGATCGTGGCGCATTTCACGCCGACGCCGTATTGCTTGATCGCGTTGGCGGCGTCCACCGTGATCTGGTCGTCGGTCGCGTCGCGGCTCTCGACGGAGAGATCGTAATATTTCAGATCGATGTCGAGATAGGGGTGGATCAGCTTCTGCTTGATGAAGTCCCAGATGATCCGGGTCATTTCGTCGCCGTCGAGCTCGACGACGGGGTTCGCGACTTTGATTTTCGCCATCTCTTCCCTCGTGAATGCGCAGTCGAAAACGGGGCGGGGGACGGCGCGCGCCCCCCGAGCGTGCCAGCCTCATAACGCGTGCAGGCGCAATGGGGAAGAGCATGCGACGCGCAAAGCGGTTTTCATCCGCGCGAGCCCGGTCTGCCCCGGCTCAGGCGTGCGCATCCGCAGCCGGCTCACCCACGACGACGATATGCACCCGGCGCGGGCCGTGCGCGCCCAGAAGCAGGGTCTGCTCGATATCGCCGGAGCGCGACGGGCCGGTGATGTAGTTCACCGTGCGCGGCATCACGCCCTTGCCGTAGGTGGCGCGCAGGCGCTCCCACATGGTCTCGTAATCGCCTTCGATCCCGGCGGCATCGACCACGACGATGTGATTGTCGGGCAGGAGATTGAGGGTGGACGGGTTGTCGGCGCCCGAGACCATCACCAGCGTCCCGGTCTCGGCGATGCCGCCATAGGCGTGGCTGACGGCATTGGCATCCGAGCCGTCGCTGGCACCGTGCTTCAGCGAGAGACTGGTCTCGCCCCAGGGCATTCCGGCGAGGCGCGGATCGGCGCCCATGCGCAATTCCGCAGGAAGATTGTGATCGCGCAGATAGGCGGCGATGGCCTCGGGCACCTGCGACCGGTCGGTGACCCGCGCCACGCTCGCCTGCACGCTCTCGGCCTGCTCCGCAAACAGCGCGATGCGCGCTTCGCCCGAGACCTGGCCGCGTTGGGGAATCAGGCCTTTCGGCGCATGGGCGAGGCGGTCCTCGACCACGCCCAGCCGCGTGCGCTCGTCTCCGCGCACGCCGAGCGAACGGCGGATCGTAGTGAAGATCTCGTCACGCGCCGCCATCACGCCGCCTCCTTGCGCTTGCCGGCATCCTGCTCACGCCGCCAGCGTTCCTGGAAGGTCGCGCCCTGTGGTGCGGGGAAATCACGATATTGCGTCCAGCCGCCGGCAAGGGGCAGGCGCGAGAAGCGGCCCTTGCGCTGGCCCTTGATGCGCCCGAGCCAGCCGAGCGTGCCCATGGCGAGGCGCGTGGTGAAGCGGTAGAGACGCGGGCGTTTGGCGAAATAGCCCCAGAAGCTCAGGCCCGCCCGCACGGTCGCCGGCGAGAGATGGCGCTCGAATTCGCGTTCGCGCCAGTGTCGCATCATCTTCGGCAACGGAATCCGCACCGGGCAGACGCTCTCGCAGCGCCCGCAGAAGGTGGAGGCATTGGGCAGATGTCCGCCCTTGTCGACGCCGATCAGCGAGGGCGTCAGCACCGCGCCCATCGGGCCGGGATAGACCCAGCCATAAGCATGGCCGCCCACGGCGTGATAGACCGGGCAATGGTTCATGCAGGCCCCGCAGCGGATGCAGCGCAGCATCTCCTCGAAACTGGTACCGAGCATCGAGGAGCGCCCGTTATCGAGGATCACGACGTGGTAGTTCTCCGGCCCGTCCACGTCGCCGGAGCGACGCGGGCCAGTCGAGAAGGTGGTATAGACGCTGAGATCCTGACCCGTGGCGGAGCGCGCCAGAACGCGCAGCAACTGGGCGACGTCATCGAGGGTCGGGATGATCTTCTCGATCGAGGCGAGGACGATATGGGTCCTGGGCAAGGTCTGCGTCAGATCGCCATTGCCTTCATTGGTGACGATGATCGAGCTGCCGGTCTCCGCGACCAGAAAATTTGCGCCGGTGATGCCGACATCCGCCGCCAGAAAGCGCTCGCGCAGGACGGCGCGCGCCTCGGTCAGGAGCTGCACCGGCTGCGAGAGATCACGCTCCTTGTCGAGATGCTTGTGCACCCGCCGGAAATCGCTTTCGACCTGGCTGGCATTGAGATGCACCGCCGGCGCGATGATGTGGGAGGGCATCTCGTTGCGCAGCTGGATGATGTACTCGCCGAGATCGGTCTCGACCGGCTGCATCCCCGCCGCCTCGAGATAGGCGTTGATGCCGATCTCCTCGGAGATCATCGACTTGCCCTTGGTGACGGTCTTCGCGTCCTGCGCCTTGCAGATGTCGAGAATGATCTGGCGCGCTTCCGCCGCGTCGCGGGCGTAATGCACATGCCCGCCCACCTGCGTCACTTTCTCTTCGTAACGCTCGAGATAGAGATCGAGATGGGCCAGCGTATGGTCCTTGATGTCGCGCGCCGAATCGCGCATCGCCTCGAATTCGGGCAGCCGGTCGGCCGCCGCGCGGCGCTTCTCGATGAAGCCCTTCTTGACATTGCCCATGGCGCGCTGGAGCTGGGCATCGGCCAGTGCATGCCCGGCATTCGCCTTGAATTGCGGCGATGTGGGATGAACGCTCATCGCGGATTACCTCCTGCCCTCTACCCTGGTCCGCCCGGCCCTTGTTTCACGGCTGGCCCGGAAAACTCATGGAACTACGGTAGGGCGCAGGCGCAAGGCGCGCAATGGCGCATGCGCCCATATCCACGCGCGCGTTGCCGCAGCGTCGCGCCAAGCTCTCATGGCGCGACGCTCTCATGGCGCGACGCTCTCATGGCGATATGAGAGCCTGGCGCCACGAAGGGGCCTGCTGCAAGGGCACGGATCCTGACATGCTCCGCAACGCGCCAGCCTGCCGCGTGCGATCACCGCGCCGGGAAAGCTGCCGCATGCTGTCCATGTGACAATGGCAAGATGGCCGCGCCCGATCTCACGAGAGCATGGAGCGGCGGTGTTCGACCATGGCCTTGAGCATGCGCAGAGCCAGGCGCCGCTGGCCATCATCCAGCATGACGGCGACTTCGACCAGTTCCTGAACGTGGTTCTCTCGCAGCAGGTAGAGTGCGCGCAGCTCGCTTGGCGTCAGGGTGATGTCGGTACCCTCGTCATGCATGTCTTCGAGGTAGTCCGTTTCGATATTCTGCTTTGACATTTCTGGATTTCCCGCTCGGCAGGCCATGCTGAAGGCCTGCCATATCGTCCGGTCCGCGCGCGGGTTGAACTGCCTCGCAGTGTCTCTTGACCTGGATTCCGGGCATGTTCTCTCCGATAACTGCGCAGTGTTCTATGCTGCGCTGATCCCTCTCATGCCTGATCGGAAGGCCTCTGCCTGCACTTCCGAAGGTTGTACGGCCTCGAATCATCCATGCTATTGTCGATCATTTTATTCTGGGGCGATCGTCTCAAGATTGCATGGGAAAATCAAGTGGTCTATCGGTGCACCAAAGCAAAAATTCGCGATTCAATCGGCTCTTTGCGCATGGTTGTTACAAAACGATCACAGAAGACAGAAGATATATCTGTAATAGCTACTTTAAATTGTAAAGAATAAAAATATTAACCTTTAATTAACCTGCCGATATGTGCCGTGCACTCGCCCCCGTGGCACCTGATTCGTGTCGCCAACCCCACATTCAGCCGATCGTCGCCGCCAGCCCGCGCCCGGCCTTGCTGCGATAGGACAGACTCTCGGCGATATGCAGCCGCCCGACCGATGCTGCGCCGTCGAGATCTGCCAGGGTACGTGCCACACGCATGATCCTGTGGAAGCCGCGGGCTGACAGCCGCATCGCCTCCGATGCATCACGCAGCAGCGTCAGCCCCTCGGCATCCGGGCGCGCCACTTCCTCGAGCAGACTGCCGGGGCAGGATGCGTTGGTGGTGATCTCGGCGAGACCGAGTCCGGCATAACGCGCGCGCTGTGCCGACCGCGCTGCGGCAACACGCGCCGCCACCTCCTGCGAGCCTTCCTGCGCCGGTGGCAGCAGCAGATCCGCAGCGGTGACGGCGGGGACGTCGATGAGCAGATCCACCCGGTCGAGCAGCGGACCGGAAATGCGCGACTGGTATTGCGCCATGCAGCGCTCGTTGGGGCCGCGCCGGCAGGCATGGCCCGGCTCCGTGGCCTGGCCGCAGCGACACGGATTCATCGCCGCGATCAGCTGGAAGCGGGCGGGATAGGTCACACGGTGATTGGCCCGTGCGATCATCACCTCGCCGGTCTCGATCGGCTGGCGCAGACTGTCGAGCACCTGCGGCTGGAATTCCGGCAATTCATCAAGAAAGAGCACGCCGTGATGGGCGAGCGAGACCTCTCCCGGTCGGGCATTCGCACCACCGCCCACGAGCGAGGGCATGGAGGCCGAATGATGCGGCGCGCGGAACGGGCGTCGGTCGCTGAGCTTGCCCTCGGCGATCAGTCCCGCCACTGACTGGATCATCGAGACTTCGAGCAGTTCACGCGGCATCAGCGGCGGCAGGATCGAGGGCAGGCGCTGCGCGAGCATCGATTTGCCGGCACCGGGCGGGCCGTTCATCAGGAGATTATGGCCGCCCGCCGCCGCGATCTCGAGCGCCCGTTTGGCGCTTTCCTGACCGCGAATATCGCGCAGATCGGGCAGGGTGCCGGCCATGGCGGCGACCGCCGGCTCGGGCCGGCCCAGCACCTGATTTCCCTTGAAATGGTTGGCCAGCTGGATGAGGTTGCGCGGGGCGACAACGTCGATATCCGGAGAGGCCCAGGCGGCTTCCGGGCCGCAAGGCGCCGGACAGATCAGACCCTGTCCGCGATCATGCGCCGCCATCGCCGCCGGCAGCACCCCGGCCACTGCGGTGAGCGAGCCGTCGAGGGCGAGTTCACCGAGCACGGTGAAGCCTTCAAGCGCATCGGAAGGGATGGCCCCGATCGCGGCCATGACGCCGAGCGCGATCGGAAGGTCGAAATGACTGCCTTCCTTGGGCATGTCGGCCGGTGCGAGATTGACGGTGATGCGCTTGCTCGGCAGAGCGAGGCCGGATGAGACCAGCGCCGAGCGCACCCGCTCGCGCGATTCGCCGACGGCCTTGTCCGGGAGGCCGACGATCGTGAAGGCGACGGTGCCGGGCGATATCTGCACCTGGACATCAACCGCGCGCGCCTCGATACCTTCAAACGCGACCGTCGCGACGCGCGTGACCATGCCCTTCGCCCTCTGCAACCTTCAGGGCGAAACTATTGCCATTGGTTGCATAAAGCAAGATATTGCATCAGAGGATATGCGTTTTTCTCAGCGCTTGCGCTCGAGCATGGGGTTGAGTTCGCGCGGGCGGCCCTGCCAGTCTCGCGCCAGCGGACGGCGGCTGAGTGCTTCCTGCTCCTGGGCCCGCGCCTTCACCGTCGCGAGCTGGTGCGAAAGATCACCCATCTGCTCGATCATGGCCTGGGCGATCACGGCGGGCGAATGCATGGTATTGCCAGACAGACCGTCGGGCACGAAGCGCCGCGATACGCCCAGAGCCTTGCGCTTGTCCACGTGCCGGGCCTCGTCGAGTGCAGTGAGATAGGCGGCGCAGCCCGCGACCATGCCGGCAAGCGAATCGATGGCGCGTTCCAGGCGTGCAATCGCTGCTTTCGTTTCCCCATCCAACGCGTTTCCCTCCCGCCTGCGGGCGCGCGCCCAAGTCTCGCGGAAAGACTAGCCCGGCAGGTTTGAATCTTTATTTAACCCGGTTTTCCAGCAAGCCCGTGACTTGACGACCCAAGGCCAAGGTGTCGGCTGAAAGGGTATGAGACACATGTCTGACGCTTTGGATTCTGTCGAAAGTCTCCCGCTAGACGGGAAGGGATTGCAATGGCAAAGCACGGCATCTTTTTTTGCTGACCAAGCTTTTGGTCTTCTCTCTCATCGCAGCGGGAGGTCGGGTTATCGGCTGTCGAACCAGATGTTTCAGCTTACACGGCAAAGCGGTGTTTCCAAGGCTGTCCATCTGTCTGAAGATTTCGAAAGCTGTCGCCTCCCAACCGAGCTGGCGAGGGTCGCCCCGGGCACTGCAGATCCTTGGCGATGCTATCTTATAATCGTTCTAAATAACTGATATTAAAAGGTTTTTTTGATTCTCCGATTGACTCGGGTCCAGAGGCTCGCTAGCCAGCGGGTGGCGCCTGTTTTCGGCGTCGTCGCGCTCCCGGTCCTGCTGATCCGGAGCCGCAAGAATGAGGAGATGAAATCATGCACAAGCTTTTTTCAGCAGCAGCCGTAGCGTTTCTTATCGCAGGTGCCGCAATCGCCGACGATGTAGATCATTATGCGGCCAAACCGTCCGATACACTCGAGGAGGCGCTTGCCAACTTCTCGGAATACAATAACCGGATGGCGGAAGTCCTCAGTCGCGAAGATCTTGATTTCAACGATATGCAAGAAATCCATCAATTGACCTACACGATTGAAGTCGCATTGGCCAAAATCAATGAAGAATCGGAAGCCCTTGCCATCACGCTGGAGGAGGTGCACCTGGCCTCTGAAGGCGACAGCCCTTCGCGCCTGCGGGACAACGCGGAAGATTACCTCGAACAGGCACAGTTGCTCGTTCCGTGATCGGGCTCTCTGGTGGCCAGGGCGCGTTCCGACCTGACGGAATGATGCTCTATCAGCCTCGGGCGTCATGATCAGGAACGAACCTCCGGAGAATGGACCATGATCGTGGTTCGCGGCTGCAGGGCCTGATCCGGAGATTGCGGCGCCCGAGGATCGGTCTGCCGGTGATGGACGCCTTCGCCAAGAGGCTCTGTGCATGAACCCATGCTTCGTGCGCCGGGCCGGATCCTGGTGAATCGACCGAGGCTTCGCTGCGCCAGATCTCACGCCGTCAGATCGGATCCCGCTCCAATGCCTCAATCATGGCTCACCCGGCCCTGTCCTCGCTGATCATCTGCGCACCCTTCTCGGCGATCATCATGGTCGGCGAGTTGGTATTGCCGGAGGTGATGCGCGGCATGGAAGAGGCGTCGGCGACGCGCAGGCCCGCGATCCCGCGCACCCGCAGCCGCGCATCCAGCACGGCGCCGGTCTCGTCATCCGCGCCCATCCTGGCGGTGCCGACCGGATGGAAGATCGTGGTGCCGATATCGCCGGCGACCTGCGCCAGGGCATCGTCATCGGTGATGGTGGCGCCCGGCTTGAATTCCTGCGGGCGATATTTTGCCAGGGGCTCCTGCTGCGCGATGCGCCGCGCCAGCCGGATCGCGGCGACGGCGACGCGTTTGTCTTCATCCGTGTCGAGATAGTTCGGCTGGATTGCCGGCGCCGCGCGCGGATCGGGGCTGGCGGCATGGATATGCCCCCGGCTCGACGGGCGCAGATTGCACACGCTCGCGGTGAAGGCGCCGAACGGGTGGAGCGTATCGCCGAACTTGTCGAGGGAGAGCGGCTGGAAGTGGAATTGCAGATTCGCCGTCTCGTATTCCGGGCCGCTGCGGACGAAGGCGCCGAGCTGCGAGGGAGCCATTGTCAGGGGCCCGCGCCTCAAGAGCGCATATTCCGCCGCCATGCCGATGCGCTTCCACCAGCGCGCATATTCGGTATTGAGCGTGGCCACGTTCTCGACGCGGAAGATCGGGCGCAATTGCAGGTGATCCTGCAGGTTCTCGCCGACACCCGGCAGATCGGCATGGACGGGCAGATCGAGCGCCTTCAACCGTTCACCGGCGCCGATCCCGGAGAGCTCCAGCAGCTTGGGCGTCGCCACCGCGCCGGCGCACAAGACGATCTCACCGCGCGAGCGCGCCAGGAACCGCTGGCCATCGCGCGAGAAGATCACACCGCTGGCGCGGCCCTCCTCGATCAACACGCGCTCGACGAGTACACCCGTCTCCAGTGCGAGATTGGAGCGATCGAGCACCGGCTTGAGAAAACCGCGCGCCGCGCTCCAGCGCCGACCGTTCTTCTGGTTGACCTGGAAATAGGACACGCCGGCATTGTCGCCCCGGTTGAAATCCGGGGTGCGCGCGATCCCCGCCGCCTCGCAGGCGGCGACGATGGCGTCGAGGATTTCCCAGCGCATGCGCGGGTCATCGACCCGCCACTCACCTCCGCCGCGATGATGCTCATCGGGGCGCACGTGATCCTGGTGCTTGTGGAAGAACGGCAAAACGTCATCCCAGCCCCAGCCTGGCAGGCCGAGCTGGCGCCAGTTGTCGTAATCGGCGGCCTGGCCGCGCATGTAGATCATGGCGTTGATCGCCGAGGAACCCCCGATCACCTTGCCGCGCGGATAGGCCAGTTCGCGACCGTTCAGTCCCGGGACGGCTTCAGTGCGAAACATCCAGTCGGCGCGCGGATTGCCGATCGCGAAGAGATAGCCGACGGGGATGTGAAACCAGATCCAGTTGTCGCGCCCGCCGGCCTCGAGCACCAAAACCCTGTTCTGCGCATCGGCCGACAGCCGGTTCGCCATAACGCACCCGGCGGAACCGGCTCCCACGACGATATCGTCGAAAGTTCCGAATTCCAAGATTGCGTCTTCGCCATCGCCCGCGCCCCGTGCCATGCGCTGTCCTCCCCGAATGCGTTATCCCTTGTGCTTTTGCCGCAGGGTAGTGCGAGACGGGGCGATGACGCCACGGGAGAATGTGCAAGTCGCAGCGTGCACCGAAGCTGTGCGCCGGTGCCTCAATGCATGCGCGCGGCGCCGCCGGAGATCTCGTCGAGCAGGGCGCGGATGCCGTGCAGATGGGGGTTGAGCGCAAGCGCGGCGCGAAACGCGATCGCCGCTTCGCAGGGACGCGTGCGCCGCAGGCAGATCTGGCCGAAACCGGCAATCGCGCCGAAATGGCGCGGCTCGCGTTCCAGCGTACGGGCGATGTCGCGGCAGGCATCGCGGTCGCGCCCCTCGACATAGGCAAGCGTCGCGCGCTTGTTCCAGGCTTCGGCCCAATCGGGCCAGGCCGCGACGAGCGCATCGAAATGCCCGCGCGCCTGTGCGAGACGCCCGTCGGCGAAAGCCTCGATGCCACGCGTCATCAGCGCTTCGGCGGCCTTCGAGGGATGGCTGATCCACAGGGCCCAGACCAGGTCCTCGATCTCCTCCACCGGGCGCGTGGGATGCGTCTGGGCGAGATCCTCGAAGAGTTTGGCGAGGCGCCTCGCCGTGCGCAGGGCAGGATCACGCGCGGCGGCGTCGACCGCGGGCAGGACGAGACGCGCGCGCCGGGCCGAGGCTTGCGCGATCAGTGCGAGCACGCTGTCGAAGGGATCGCAATGCGCGTCGCCGGCACGTGCGTCTCCCGATTGCCCATCCTGTCTGCCCGTCGTGACCAGTTTCATGGTACCCTTTGCAAGCGCTCCATCGTCGTGATCGCGACGACACATGATGATCATCTAGGGCAGCGACCCCGGACAGGCAGCACCCCGCGACGTTTTTTGCCGCGCTCGACAGGCTGCTGCCCTTGAGGCAGGGTGCGAACCAGCTGCAGGAGTAAGGATGCATCTGATCACACGCGCCGCCGCCATCATCGCCCGTCCGCGCGCAGAATGGCCGCGTATCGCGCAGGAAGAGCCGAATATCGCGGCGATCTATCTCGGTTACGTGATGCCGCTCGCCGCCATCCCCGCCATCGCCTCGGCTTTGGGCGCTTCGATCATCGGTATCGAACTGCCCGGCATGGGGGTGATCCGCATGGAGCCCGGGCAGGCCGTCATCTCGGGAGCGTTCCAATATGCGATGCAGCTCGCCACCATCTATGTGATGGCGCTGGTTCTGGCCTGGCTGGCTCCGCGTTTCGGTGGCAGCGGGGACCGCGCGGCGGCGTTCAAGGTGGTGGCCTATGCCTGGACGCCAGCCTGGCTCGCCGGCGTGTTCAACCTGATGCCGACCCTGTCATTCCTGACGCTTCTCGGCCTCTATGCCGTCTATCTCATCCATACCGGCCTGCAGCCGGTGATGAACGTGCCACAACGGCGCGCCCTGATGGTGACGGCGCTCCTGGTCCTGATCGGTATCACGCTGTCAGCGCTGATCGGCGCCCTGATCGGCCTGATCGGGCTGGCCCGCGTGTGAGCCCGCAGCCTTCGCCTTCTCACCCGCAAGGCCGGTAAGGATCGGGCAATCGGGACGCTCGTCGCCCGCGCAGGCCTCGGAGAGATGGCGAAGGGTCTCGACCATGTCCTGCATGCGGGCAATGCGTGCCTCGAGATCGGCGACATGCGCCTGCGCGATCTCCTTCACCTCCCGGCTCGGCCGGTCGCGGTCGCGCCACAGGGCGAGCAGGCGCCCGATCTCCTCGATCGAGAAGCCGAGATCGCGCGCGCGGCGGATGAAGGTCAGATCATGCACGTCGCGGGCGTCGAAATCGCGATAGCTGTTGTCGCGCCGCGGGGCCGGGGCGAGCAGGCCGATGCTCTCGTAGTGCCGGATCATCTTGGCGCTCACGCCTGAGCGCGTCGCTGCTTCGCCGATGCGCATCAGCGCCCTCCCGCCGGTTTCCAGCGCCGCAGCAGCAGGGCATTCGAGACCACGCTGACGCTGGAGAACGCCATGGCCGCGCCGGCGATGATCGGGTTGAGCAGGCCGAATGCCGCGAGCGGAATGCCGCCGGTATTGTAGACGAAGGCCCAGAACAGGTTCTGCTTGATCTTGGAGCGGGTGCGCCGCGACACGTCGAGGGCGTCGGCGACGGCGAGTGGATCCGAGCGCATCAGCGTGATCCCCGCCGCCTCCATGGCGACATCGGTGCCCGAGCCCATGGCGATGCCGAGATCGGCGGCCGCGAGTGCCGGCGCATCGTTGACGCCATCCCCCACCATGGCGATGGCGCCGTGGATTGCGCGCAGTTCGGTGACGATGCGCGCCTTGTCCTCCGGCGCCACCTCGGCACGGATCTCGTCGATGCCGATCTCCCGGGCGATGGCGCGGGCGGCGGCTTCGTTGTCGCCGGTGACCATGATGCTGGTGATGCCGATTTCCCGCAGCTTCGCCACGGCGGCGCGGGCGCTCTCGCGCGGCTGGTCGGCAAAGCTCATCCAGGCGACGAGCCGGGCCGTGCCGTCGATGCGCGCCATGTAGGAGATCGAACGCCCGCGCGCGGCTTCTTCCTGCGCGGCAGCCGCGAGATCGTCGAGGGCGATGCCGTGATCCGCCATCTGGCGGGCGCTTCCGATGGCGTAGCGCGCGCCGTCATCGAGGCTGCCCTCGATGCCGCGTCCGGGGACAGCCTTCACCGCCTGCGCCTGCGGCAGGGCGAGGGCCTTCTCCTTCGCAGCCGCCACGACGGCGCCGGCCAGCGGATGCTCGCTGCCCTCCTGCAGGGCGGCGGCGGCGGCGAGGAGGTTGTCGGATGCGCCTTCATCACCTCCCGCCACCAGCGTGAATCCCGCAAGCGCCGGCTTGCCGAGCGTCAGCGTGCCGGTCTTGTCGAAGGCGACGGCGCGGATCGCATGGGCGCGTTCCAGCATTTCGGCATCCTTGATCAGGATACCGTTGCTGGCTGCGGCACCGGTTCCCGCCATGATCGCGGTAGGCGTGGCGAGGCCGAGCGCGCAGGGGCAGGCGATGACGAGCACCGTCACGGCCGTGACGATGGCCTTCTCGACATCACCGTCGATGACGAGCCAGGTGACGAGCGTGATGGCAGCGATCACCACCACGACGGGGACGAAGATCGCCGCGACCTTGTCGACGAGCTTCTGGATCGGCGCCTTCGAGGCCTGCGCGCCCTCGACCAGCTTCATGATCCGCGACAGGGTGGTGTCCTGCCCGATCGCGGTGGTCTCGACGATGAGCCGGCCCGAGCCGTTGATCGAACCGCCGATCACCCGCGCGCCTTCCTCGCGATGCACGGGCAGGCTTTCGCCGGTGACCATGGATTCGTCGATCTCGCTCTCGCCCTCGCGGATCCTGCCATCGACGGGAACCCGCTCGCCGGGGCGCACCACGACGATATCGCCGGCGCGCACCTGGGCGATCGGGACGATGGCGTCCTCACCGTCGCGGCGCAGGCGGGCAGTGTCGGGGCGAAGCGCCGCGAGAGCGCGCACGGCATCCGCCGTCTTGCGCTTGGCCCGCGCCTCGAGAAACTTGCCGAGTAGGATCAGCGTGATGATCACCGCCGCCGCTTCGAAATAATATTCCGGCTCATGCCCCATGCCCGCATGCGGCGACAGCCAGTAGCCGATCAGCATGTAGAGCGAGAGGAAATAGCCGGCACTCGTGCCCATGGCGACGAGCAGCTCCATATTGCCGGTGCCGGCTTTCAGGGCCTTCCAGCCGGAGACGTAAAAGCGCGCGCCGAGCCAGAACTGGACCGGCGTCGCGAGAAGCACCTGCACCCAGCCCGGCGGCATCCAGTGATAGCCGAAGGGCATGCCGAGCATCGGCAGGACCAGCGGCGCGGAGAGCACGATGCCGATGGCGAGATGGAGCTTCTCGCGATTGTCGTCGGGATAGGCGGGGGCGCCGGCACCGGGCTCGTCCTGCGAGACGCGCTGCGCTTCATAGCCGGCATCCGAGACGGCGCGGATCGCCTCGTCGATGACAGCGTCCTCCGCCACGGTGACGCGGGCGCGTTCCGTGGCGAGATTGACCGAGGCCGAGATCATGCCCGGCGTGGCGAGAAGCGCCTTTTCCGCCCGCGCCACGCAGGAGCCGCAGGTCATGCCTTCCAGCGCGAGATCGACTTCGCGCAGCTTCACGTCGTAACCGGCGGCTTCCACCGCCTCGACGAGGTCATGCGGCGCCAGGCGGGCGGGATCATAGGCGATATCGACATGCTCGCCTGCGAGATTGACGGCGATCTCGCCGGTCCCTTCGAGCCGCTCCAGCCCCGTCTCGACCCGGCGCACGCAGGAGCCGCAGGTCATGCCCGAGACGGGCAGGCGCAGACGTGCAGTGGCCTGCGCGTCGGTGGCTTTGGTCAGCGTATCGCTGCGTGTGGCGAGATCCATGTCAGCTCCCGGCTGGCGCGTTTACGGCGCATTTCGTCATCTGAGGACATGTATAGACCCTCCCACCATGGGAAGGTCAAGCGCGCGGGGCGGGGGGGAATCTGCATGCGCTTCCTGCATCAAGGCTACAAGCCCCACCACCCCCGCTGTACAGACTGGAGACAAGGTGCAGGGGTTTTCGGGGGCATCGTGAACGGCTCGCGGTTTGCCCTGACGCAGATTGATCTGCGTCAGGATTGGGCTTCTGTAGCAGATGTCGAGGATCTGCTCGTCGTCAGTATGGCGCAATGCGATGCGCTTTCCGATGAAGGCGCGCGGACAGGCATGGGTGCGGCCCCCGGAAGCTGAACCAGCCCTTATCGTAGACCTTGCGGACATGGGGCTGCGGCTGATATTCCGGCTCCGCGATGGTCTCGGGCATGGCGCGGGCTGTCGAATGCGCGTTGGTGCCGGGGAATGCTGGGGGAGCTGTAGCCGTCGAGCAGCTCGGTCTTGAGGATGCGGTGGAAGCGCTCTTCCTTGCCTTGGGTCTGTGGATGCCATGGCCTGCCGTGCATGATCCGGACGCCCAGATCTATCAACCATAAGCCGAACGCCGTATCGCGCCCCTGGCCTGCGGTTGCCCGCGGCGCCAATTGCCGGCGAGGATGCGCAGCGGCAATCCGTAGCGGCGAAACGTGTGCGTCAGTGCGTAACGCGAATGCTCGTCGAGCAGGGTCATGGGATGATAGGGGCCCGCTCCGGGCGCAAAAGCCGCTTGTCGCCTGACGCCGGGGCTCCTGCGAAACGCCGACACAACTGACGAATATTTGCCCCGGAACACAGGCCAGACGGCAAAATTCCTCGCGTTGATCCACAATCGAACACTCCTGAAAGGGGATGCGCGAACCCTTCCTGCACATGCCTCAAAGTGTTCACCATCTCTCCGGTCCATAAACCACGGCGGGAGAGGGGCGTTCCGGCGAGCGCTTCATGCGGGGTTGTGCCTCACATTCGCTTCACGAGCCGCACCAGCACCAGCAGGATGACGGCGCCGAGGGTGGCGTGGATCAGGGCAGCGAGGAAGCCGCCGCCGACGGTGAAGCCGAGTTGCGGCAGGATCAGGCCGGCGGCGAAAGCGCCGAGAATGCCGAGCACCATGTTTCCGAGAATGCCGAAGCCGGAGCCACGCACCAGCGCGCCGGCGATCCAGCCGGCAAGCGCGCCGATGATGAGGAAAATGACGAGGCTTTCGATTCCCATGGCGGGGCTCCTTCTTTTCACTGAACCCGTTGTAGCAAAAGCGACGCGCCGGCACAGCCCCGTTACTCGGCCCGCGGCCGATTTCGTGTTGACAGGTGCATGATCTGCATATCTTCTATTCAAAATTGCTTCTTGGAAGATTGGCGCCTCATGGTCATGCTGCTGAGCGACGAGCAACGATTTCAAGTTATGATGGAGGAGTGGCGGCAATGCGAGAGTGGTATTCGGGGGCTGGATGCGATCACGTTTAAAATCAGGGCGTGGGTCGTTACCCTCGTGGCTGGATCGATAATTGCTGCAACAAGGCCTGATTTTGATGTTAGTATTTGGATAATTTTTGGTTTTATTTTAACTTTCTACTTCATTGACACAATGGTAAACAGTTATAAGGATGTTTTTATTATAACTATGCAAGAAATTTCTGAAATTATCGGCAGAACTCCGTTGTCAGAGAGTCATTCTAATATAAAAGGATACCAAAAACCATTATATCCAGAAAAATTCAAAAATAAAGATTACTATAAATATTTAAAAACTAATTTTTTAAGATTTGATAATTGGTGTTTCTATTTGTTTATTTTAATTACAGTATTGTTTTATTTTAAATTTTCTGAAATATGGTGTTTCATAATTTCAACCGTTTCACAAATATGGTGATGCCAGCCAGACCAGACGGTTGCGCACGCGTTGCCAGGCGGGGCGGGCGGCGAGGCTTTGGAGCGTTTCGGGCAGCGCATCGCCGATCCGCGCATGCAGCCGCGCCTCGATCCAGCCGGCAAGCGCGGGATCATGGACCTCGACATCGAGCTCGAAATTCAGCCGCAGGCTGCGCGGATCGATATTGGAGGAGCCGAGATAGCTCCAGACCCCGTCTATCGTGAAGAGCTTGGAGTGATCGAAGGGCCCGTGCGCGCGCCAGACGCGGCAGCCATGGCGCAGGATCTGATCGAGCTGGGCCGTCATGGCGTAATCGACAAGCTTGAGATTGTTGGCCAGCGGAATCACGATATCGACCGACACACCGCGCCGTGCGGCGACGCCGAAAGCGGCGACGAGCTGCTGATCGGGCAGGAAATAGGGTGTGGCCAGCATCACCCGCTCGCGCGCTTCACCGAGCGCGCCGATCAGCATGGCATGGGTCGATTCGAGGGTTTCGTCCGGGCCTGACGGTATGGCGCGCGCCGGCGCGGCATGGGCGACGCCGTCCCGACGGGGTGAGCGGTGATGCTCGGTGCGTTCATGCTCGGCGCGGTCATGCACGAACCAGTCATCGCCCTTGAGCGTCTCGCCGGTGGTGAATTCCCAATCCTCGGCGAAGATCGTCATCAATTCGCCGATCAGCGGCCCCGTGACCTCGAAATGCGTGTCATGCGCCACGTTGCCCCCGGCGGCCCCGGTGAGAAAATGGGCGCGGATGTTCATGCCGCCGGTAAAGCCCGTCTCGCCATCGACGATCATGATCTTGCGGTGGCTGCGCAGATTGGCATAGGCGAGCCGCAGACCCGACAGGCTGCTCATGAACAAGGCGGTATCGACCCCCTTCGATGCCAGGACACGGGTGACGGGCGGACGCGAATAGCGCGAGCCCACCCCGTCGATCAGCACCTTCACCTGCACCCCCCGCGCCCGCGCCTCGGCCAGTGCCTCGACAAAGGCGAGGCCGGCTGCGTCATGGTCGAAGATGTAGCTCGCCAGAGCGATGGAGCGCCTTGCGCTGCGGATCGCCTCCAGCATGGCCGGATAGGCCTCATCGCCACCCGATAGCGGTGTGACGCGGTTGCCCGGTTTCAGCCGGAAGGGCGAAACATTGTCACCGAGCCGCCCCAGTGCCGGAACCGTGATCGACCCGGACAGCGCCGCTTCTTCATGGGCGTCGCGCGGACGATTACGGCGCCGGCGTCGGCGTTGCACACTCTCGCGCCGAACCCGGTTGATTCCGGCCACGAGATAGAAGAAGGCACCAAGGAACGGCGAGAACAGCACCACCGCCACCCAGCCGAGGGCGGCGCGCACATCGTCCTTGGTCATGGCCGCATGCAAGGCCGCCGCGAGCCCGATGATCAGGCCTGCCGCGAAGGTCAGATGCGGCCAGTAGAGATCCAGAAGCCATTCCATATCCCGAGCGTAGACGGTTTTTTGCAGGTGAGTACAACCCTAATGCGCGCCCGGAGCCGATTCCTGTACAGGAATGCATGCCACCGATCGCGGATGGAAATGCCGGGCGCCTGCAAGGATTGCGGAAGATGGAGCGTAGAAAGCTTATTTTTGATTGTATATATTATCTTAAGTTGTATTAAAATACAACTTATAATTAAGGCTTTTTAATCGAATTTTAACGCTGATCATTCAGAAACGATTCACATTTACGTTGCGTCGTGCTCAGGCGGCGCATGTTGAGGCCGAGCGAGGATTGCGCCATGCCGACAGTGGGAACCGCTGCCCGTCAGAACGGAACCGGCATTGCCGGCAAACCCGCTGCCGTGGTGCGCGGAGGCGACATCGCTTC